>Ga0209800_10000057_pt1 | contig 271025 bp, 246 predicted proteins | sample Higcelweek8metaG_FD_187174 | JGI IMG/M metagenome (GOLD analysis project Ga0209800, IMG submission 187174) | Freshwater pond sediment microbial communities from the University of Edinburgh, under environmental carbon perturbations - High... | ecosystem: Environmental > Aquatic > Freshwater >...
AAAACATGGAAGGGGCAAAAGGCTGTTTATCTCAATCCGCTACCAGATACAAGAATAAAGCTGGAGCAAAAGGTTTCATGAATTATTTAAATCACGCGACAACTATGTTGACACATTCCGGACCCATTTCCCGTCTTTTCTCGAATCCTTCCAATATCCTAGAGATTGCCTTTTCCCCTGCGGGTCCCATTTTACCATTTCGCCATTATACCCGTTATCTTTCACTTGAACAGCACATATCGGTCTACCATTGTCATTATAATAGGCGAAGAATCCTTCTTTTTCCACTTTCCACGCTTTTAGCTGTCTCTCCCATACGGCACCTTTGGGAACTTCTGCAGGCGGTACTTTCTTCAAGTCAACTGACCATATCAACTCACCACTTCGATAATATGATGTCTTTTCCATCTTGCCCTTTTCATCCCAATACTTCCAGATTCCATCATACTTTCCATCCCTTAAAATACCTTCAGCTTCGACTTGACCATCTTTATACCAACAAATCCCTTTACCGTTCAGTTTCGTATTTTCAAGATCAAAAACAGATCTTTTCTCTCCATTCATAAACCATGTGAATGTCTTCCTTAAATCATAATCAGCGCCAACCCACAATTGGGTCTTTTCATCCCATTCAGCGGGATACTCGATATTTACCGGCTTCTGGAAGGATGGACGATATATTTTATAATTTATGATTTTTACGATTTTCCCTTTATCGCAAATAAGATCATGAGACTTGCCTCCATCAACTCCCCAATACATTGCAATTCCATGCTCAACACCATTTATATACGGAACTTTTGAACTTAATTGCCCATTTGAGTACCATACAAATTCATATCCTGTTTTATTTTGATCCAACTCTTTGAACAACCAATATCCATCCATCCATACTGCATTCTCATGTACTGTTTTAGGTCTTGAGTTAATCTCATCTGCATAAACACAACCGCAAACAAGTATAAAAAAACAAACGACACAGTTTAACTTTTTTACCATATATTATTCTTCCATTTATTTCAAGGGCCATGTCAACCATGCCTCTCCACGATATCCTTTATATCTCGGCTTCCCGTTAATTAAATCAAAATTAACTTGCGGTTTCGCATATACCGTTCCCGACCCAAGATCAGGTAATTTGAACGAGTTATCCATGTGCTTCGCATAACTACAATCACTTTTCAAATATTGATCAATTGCAGTTGAGAATCAAGAAACAATCAGTTTTACGACTTGACACTGTACCAATATAGTAGTACACTAACCACATGATTGAAGGCAAAGAATACATCGCGTATTCCGGCGATCGATTTGTGATTGAATGGTATTATGACATGAAGGGGCACAGTGATCCTTTCTCTTATTTTGAGACCTTGACAGAGCTTGAACAGGATCGCACGTTCTATCTTTTTAAGAGAATGGGTGATTTCGGCAAGATGAGCGATACCACGAAATTCAACAACGAAGGTGACGGAATTTTCGCGTTTAAACCTCAGCCTCACCGGTTTCTTTCTTTTTTTGTGATCGGGAAAAAAATCATTATCACAAACGCCTACCGCAAGAAAGGGGACAAATTGCCCACAAGCGAAAAGACCCTGGCGGAAAAGAGAAGAAGCGATTATATAGAACGCACAAAAAAGGGAAATTATTATGAAAAGAAATAAAGGCTCAATAGTTCAGCATAGCTCACCAACCACATTCGACAGAATAATGTCTGATAAAAAACGCAAGGCCGCTTTTGACGCCGGGTATCAGGAGTTCATGATTTCGGAGCTTCTTATTGAAGCGATGGAACAGGAGAAGAAAACCGTGCGTTCACTCTCCAGGGAAACAGGCGTTTCTCCGGCAATGATTCAAAACCTGCGTTCAGGTAAAAGCAAAAATGTTTCACTCAAAACGCTCTTTCCTATTTTAAAAGCACTGCACTATACGATTCGGCTTGAGAAGACACGGTAGTTATCACGTTTGAAACTTACACACCCTGCGGTTACTCGCGTATGACGATGCCGTGCTTACCGCTCCCTTGGCCAGTGCGGATGATATTCTGCTGCTGGTTAGGCATCTGAATCTCCGCGATATTGAGTACTAAATCAAGTTGATAATTAAGAGCATAATCACGATTTTTTATACGGGATTTTTACGTGCGGGATCAATTATATAAGACATAATACGCGGGAAGACATAAAAAAAGCCTCCCCGGGGTATGGCGGGGAGGCAATTAGGAGGATTGAGGTAAGGTAAATACTTTCATCTATTGATAAACAAATCGCATTCGTCCTTAGCCTTAACGTGGTCAAAGTAATTATGACGGGGTTAAACGAACAGTATTTTTTTTGTTTTATTCTGATTTTGAGAAAATTAATGCAGTCTAATCAGACGGTTCGTGTCATGTAACGTTAATTGTTGCCGCATACGATCTCCGTCTGCGCAAACCACAATAAATATGTTTCCGCGATGTTACAAAAACATGTCCGCAGCGCTTATTTCGGCTCACGCCGCATCAATCGCTCCCTTAAAACCATACGAAGCTCTTCAAGACCTGTTTTCTCTTTTGCGGAAATGAACATCGCTTCAGGGTAATTGATTCCCGCACGGCGGATTTCCTCCTCCGACACAAGATCAATCTTGTTAAACACGAGAATCATCGGGATCGGGGTGGTCGAAATGCTCCGCAGCGCTTCTTCGGCGACGCGACGTTTATCCTCAAAATCATGCGCGGAAAGATCCACCACATGAAGAAGCAGATCTGCAATGACCGTATCTTCGAAGGTTGACTTGAAGCTTTCAATCAGACCATGCGGAATATCGCGGATAAAGCCGACTGTATCGGTAATCGCCGCATAATCATTTTCTCCGAGCCATATCTTCCTCGTCGTCGTATCAAGAGTCACAAAAAGCTTATTCTCCGCCAATACATTCTGATTGGTCAGCCGGTTCAGAAGCGTCGATTTCCCCGAATTGGTATATCCGACAACGGCGATTTTCGCGTCACCGCCTTTGCGCCGCTTGCGCTGGTTCTCTCTTTCCCTCGACACGATATTGAGTTCTTTTTTTATAAGCGAGATGCGGAAGCGTATTTTTCTGCGGTCGAGTTCAAGCTGCTGCTCGCCGGGTCCTTTCATTCCAATCCCGCCCTCAATCCGCGACATCTCTATCCCCTTTCCGATTATACGCGGCATCTGATAGGTAAGACTCGCCATCTCAACTTGAAGCTTTGCCGCCCGCGTCTTGGCATGAATAGCGAATATATCAAGGATCACTTCCGTGCGGGTGATCGCGCGAAGTCCCGTCGCTTTCTCCACATTACGTATCTGTGACGGAGACAGCTCGTGATTGAAAATTATCACATCAGCTTTGTCAGTGTACTCTTCACGGATTTCATCAATTTTTCCCTTCCCCATGAAACAGCCCACATCGGGTTCGTCACGCCCCTGCACGACAGTACCCGCAAGGATAAATCCCGCGGTAACGGCAAGCTCCGTAAGCTCGGCGAGAGAACTCTCGAATTCATCATTCCCGATTTTCGGAAACCGTACCGCCGCGCATACCGCGCGTTTCGCGGTTATATCCCCGATCACTTCATCTCCGAAAGAATGACAAGAATACCCTTGCGTATCATCATCACCGCAATTGCGGACAAAAGAAGATTGGCGAGTTTTGACAAAGTTTTAGCTCCGGTCTTTCCCAAAACGGAATATATCCGCCGGGAAAAGAAAAGCATTACTCCCGTGATAAGCAGAGCAAGCACCGTCGCGCTCATCGACATGACATATCCGTGTTCACCCGTTATAAGGAGAAGAGTGGTAATAAGCGCCGGTCCTGCCAAAAGAGGCACACCGATCGGTACCGCGCCGATGCTCTCCTTGTCAGCCGATAAATCCCTGCTTTCAAAGAACAGAATGTCAACGACGGAGATCAGAAACAGGAGTATTCCTCCCGCAACCATGAAATCACCGACGCTTACCCCGAGATATTTGAGAATCAGCTTCCCAACCGCCAGAAACAGAAAGGACACCAACAATGCGGTGAGAATCGACTGGAATACGACTTTCCTCATTTTGCGGATCGGAATTCCCTTGGTAAGCGCCATAAAAATCGGCAGTGTACCGACAGGATCAACCGCGACAATCACAGGTATGAAACAAAGAAAAAATTCCGTCATTGGACACTCCTCATCCTTATCTGACTCAATATCATGAGTCGAATCGTTCATTTGCGGTTTTGAATTGTAACCAAATCCATACAATCAGCGTCATATATCAGACCGGCAATGGATATCGTGCGACATCGTCTTCGTCAACGTATAAAAAATATGGTTGAAAAAAGGGCTCACTTCCACGCATTAATCCAAACTGAACAATAAGTGAGATTGTCCGGTGTTTCGGGTGTCTCTTCATCAGGGGAAACCCCAGTGATCATATTTTCGGAGGACTTTATAATGAAACCAACCACTACCGCCCTCACGGTCATGCTGACACTCGCGGCGGCAGCGACAATATACGCGGCAGATCCCGCACCCGAACAGCAGCCTCCGTTTCCGGACTCACTGATTGTCGGAGGAGAAGAGGATATCACAAAAGCGCGTCTCATCATGGGAAATGATCAGTGGATACAGCCGCACTTCCTTTTCCAGACAGGATTCACTTCGGCGAAAACATGGAATGAATCAGCGGGAGAAACCAAGAGCCGTGCGACATACTCGAAGGATTTCTATGTCCGCGCATGCCGCCTGATCATGAACGGTCAGTTCGCCCCCAATGTATATTTCTATTTCGCGTCCGAAGATCTAAAGGCGGGAAAAAGCGCTGACGATGATTCAAATGAAAATTCCGGTACCGGAAAAAATAATATCTACACACAAGACGCGTATATCAAGTTCATGCCGTCTCAGGCGGTTCAACTCTACGCGGGACTTCTTACCATTCCCCTCACACGGGTAAACTGTCAGTCAGAAGCGACACTTCTCGGTATTGAACAGGTTCCCATGATGAATACAATGAAAGGGTATTCAAACAACGGAAGAGATACGGGAATCATGCTTCGCGGTATAGTGCCGTTTTTTGAATACCGCATCGGCGCATTTCGCGGATTCAGCCGTAAAGTTGAAATGGACGTAAATGGTAAACCCAAGACAACACGTAATTATCAGAGCATCCCCCGTTTATCAGCGCGGATTCAAATTTTCGGTGCCGATAAAGAAACCGGCTATTTTTACAGTGAGAATTATCTCGGAAGACGTCTTATTTTCACGATGGGCGGCGGAATTGATTATCAGAAAAATGTAAACGGTAAAGATGATTATATGGCGTTTGCCGGTGATTTCAGCGTCGATATGCCAATCCAGATGGATTTCATGTCCGTACTCGCGTTCCAGACAGGCATGGTTAAGGTTCAGAAGTATCCTTCTGATACCGACATTACATATAAATCGACAACTGCCTTTTACGCGCAGGCTGGTGTTTTGATGTATAATGTTTTTCAACCAATGGCGCGTTTCTCTTATCGCAATGATGCGGGAACAGGCGGGAACACATACAAGACTGTAACCGGCGGTCTAAACTATTTCATAAATGGACACCACGCGAACATCAAATTGAGTGTCGACGTCCCGATCGGCGATAATATGGACTATTCTGACCAGTTGAGAGGAGCAATTCAGTTCCAGGGCTACATGTAAAATCCTGATCTTTATAAAAATTGCAAAAGAGCGTATCCTCCGGGTGTACGCTCTTTTTTTATACATATACCAACCCGTATACGCAGATGAAAAGTGATTGCGCGAAGATCATCCGGCATTGTATCTTCACCCCATGTCTGATGACCACACCATAATTATTCTGACCGCGTGGGGCGGATCTTACGGAAGCGGCCATATCCAGCGAACGGGATTTCTCTGTCGTCTTCTGAAAGAACACGGGTACAACGTGAGTCTTGCATGTGCCTCACGTCCTTCATTCCTCAATGATGACATATCAATCATCGAATCGGTTCCCGATCACGCGAAAGTCATAATCCGCGACATGAGGGATTCATCTCCCGAAGAGATATCGCCGCTCCGTAAAATCGCGCCTGTCATAGTTATTGATGATTGCGGTGATGGCAGACATTCAGCTGACTGCGCGATTGATCTTCTTCCGAACCTGAAATATCCGATGATCACTCCTCAATTCGAGAATTCTCCATTTCTCTTCGGATATACTTTCGCGCGCGCGGCTGAAGCTCTCACGGATACTCCGGTAGAAAAGGATATTGATCTTTTAATCTATACGGGAATCAATCCATCGCCGGAATATATGTCATTCATTTACAAATGTATTCCGGAGGGATGGAGAAGTCTTATCGCTGACGGAAACGAATGCGCGGTATGTTCCGAAGGAAAGAAAACGGGAGAAGTCATCACCTATACTGAGTCTCTCCTCCGCTCGAAGATACTTCTCTCTCATTTCGGAATCTCGCTGTTCGAAGGAAGACTCTGCGGCTGTGCGCTAGCTTCCGTTAACCCTACGGAGTACCATTCATCTCTCGCGCACCTCGTCCGTGAATCAATGGGGGTTGTCAATTTCGGCGTGTTCGGACACATTCATCCTGACATGGTAAAAAAAGGTTTGAAAGAGATCGCCGTTCATTCACAAAAGACCGACGGCTCAATCATACGGAAGGAAATCGCGGCACACGCGGAGATCTTCCTCAATCAGATAGAACAATTCATACGATAAAAGAGGCAGATATGGGACAAACCCTGACGTACAAGATTCTTAAGAACCATCTCATTGAAGGCGAGCTCACTCCCGGAACTGAAATCGGAATCCGGATTGATCAGACGCTCACGCAGGACGCGACAGGAACGATGGCGTATCTTCAATTCGAAGCGATGGGAATTCCGCAGGTAAAGACTGAACTTTCCGTGTCATACGTTGACCACAATACTCTTCAAATGGGATTCGAGAACGCGGATGATCATCGTTATCTCCAGACAATGAACTCAAAATACGGCATATACCATTCAAAAGCGGGTAACGGCGTGTGCCATCAGGTTCATCTTGAACGCTTCGGACGGCCGGGGAAAACTCTTCTCGGTTCTGACAGTCATACACCAACAGGCGGCGGTATCGGTATGATTGCTATCGGCGCAGGCGGACTCGACGTGGCGGTCGCGATGGGCGGCGGACCATTCTACCTCACCGCACCGAAAGTTATCGGTGTGAAACTCTCAGGAAAACTCCGTCCCTGGGTTGCAGCCAAAGATGTGATTCTTCACCTTCTACAGATACTCACCACAAAAGGAAACGTAGGGTGTGTGGTTGAATACTTCGGCGACGGAGTCTCCTCTCTCTCCGTACCCGAGCGCGCGACAATCACCAACATGGGAGCGGAGCTCGGCGTCACGACGTCACTCTTCCCTTCGGACGAAGTGACAAAGCTTTTCATGAAAGCTCAGTCGCGCGAAGCGGACTTCACTCCTCTCGCGGCCGACAATGATGCGGCATACGATCGTGTCATTGAAATAAATCTTTCTGAAGTCGTACCGATGGTGGCATGTCCTCATTCTCCGGATAATATCAAAAAAGTATCTGAACTAGCGGGACTTAAAATTGATCAGGTAGCGGTGGGCAGCTGTACCAACGCATCATATAAAGATCTCGCAACCGTCGCGAAAATCGTCAAAGGAAAGAAAGCTAATCCATCAATCAGCTTTATCGTGGCACCCGGCTCAAAACAGGTGTTCGAAATGATCTCCGCAGACGGATCACTCACCGATATCATCGCGTCCGGCGCACGAATCATGGAAGCCGCGTGCGGGTTCTGCATCGGTTCAGGGCAGGCTCCAGTATCAAAAGGAGTTTCAGTCCGTACCAATAATCGTAATTTCGAAGGACGTTCCGGTACCGCCGACGCGGGGATTTACCTTGTAAGCCCCGAAACCGCCGCGGTTACCGCACTCAATGGCGTCCTCACTGATCCGATGACCCTTCCCGCATCCGAATATCCGGTGATCAACAATCCGTCAGCATTCGCAATCGACGACTCCATGGTGGTTCCGCCCGCACCCGGTAAAGGCGACGTACTCCGCGGACCGAATATCGGCGAGCCTCCGTTCACCGAACCGATGCAGGACGATCTCTCAGGTGTTGTCGGTCTCAAGGTGGGCGACAAGATCACAACTGACCACATCATGCCGGCAGGCGCACGCCTCAAGTTCCGCTCAAACATACCCGCATACGCACAGTATGTATTTGAAGGTGTTGACGCATCATTCGCAAAGCGCACACTTGAGGCAAAGCAGAAAGGACAATTATCCGCAATCGTCGGCGGTGCAAGCTACGGTCAGGGATCAAGTCGTGAACATGCGGCGATATGCCCTATGTATCTCGGTGTCCGCCTCGTCGCCGCAAAATCGTTCGAGCGCATTCATTCGGCAAACCTCGTGAACTTCGGTATCGTTCCCGCGACATTCGCGAATGAAAGCGACTACGATTCGATCGCACAGGGAAGCACTTTCGAAGTAAAGGGTCTCCGCTCAGCGATTGAGAAAGGACTCGACGAGATAACGATGACGGTTAATGGGAAAAGCATCACACTGAAGCTCTCTCTCTCCAAACGTCAGAGGGACATCCTCGGCGAAGGCGGCCTTCTTAACTACACGAAGAAGAAAATGAAGTAAAACACAAGTATTAGAAAACAAGAAGAGCGCACCGACCGGTACGCTCTTCTTGTTTTGTCTAGAATCAAAGTAATTCCTCCTTCAACCTGCATTTATATCTGAGACCTATAACTCTATACTTAAAAAAATATTGCATCCGTCTCCAAAATAAACGATAATACATATTAATGAAGTTTGCGGAGGATATATGGTCAACGAATGGTATAACCAGACTCTCGGAGAACGCACATGCGATGCGTTGCGCGACAATGGATTTATCGCCGAATACTTCCCTGAGCGCGCGGGAGCCATAACATATATATCAGAACATATCCAGAAAGATCTTCGTATCGGTTTCGGCGGTTCTGTCACCACCGCTGAACTCGGACTTCATGATATCGCAAAACAGAACGGCGCAGTTATAATTGATCACCACCAACCGGGGCTTTCAGATGAAGAGAAATTTCAAGTGATGCGGGATCAACTTTTATCCGACGTGTTTATCTGCTCCGCAAACGCGATTACCGAAATGGGAGAGATCGTCAATGTTGATCATATTGGCAATAGAGCCGGTGCGCTCATTTTCGGCCCGAAGAAAAAGATAGTCGTGGCCGGTATCAACAAGGTAGTTGCCAACATTGATGATGCATGGGAAAGGATCGCGAGGGAAAGCGCCCCAAAGAACAATAAACGTCTCGGCAAACAGAATCCATGCGTCGTAGCGGGACAATGTGTTAACTGTCAGAGTGAAACACGAATCTGCCGATCATATGTGACACTCAAAAAGAGACCTTTTATCGGAGCATTTCATGTCGTTTTGATAGGAGAATCGATAGGGTTGTAAAACATTGCATGCCCTCTTCAATCCATACACAATTTAAATCAGCAATATAATCGACAGTTGTTCTCACTCCGATATCCGTCCATATATTAGGATATTCCAAATATCAATTCATGGAAATTCTTACGCTGTTCAATGACGATCGCAAAATGTTTCCCGCCAAACTAAAGCAGTGTACTGAACAATTACAGTCTTTCACGAACTTAATAGTTCGTTTTAATTGGAGATGTGCAGGAATATCTTTCTATCTCGATGAAACAATTCATATGTTGAACAATTGAAAGATATTCCACAGCACAGATCCAACCGAGCATTTTATAGAATAACTAAATCTATACATTAGTCCATTTTATAAATACTCATATCGTGATAAACCATAATGATTCTCAGAATTCAGCGTGTTTTGAAGGATTCCCTGAAAAGTCAGAAACAATTGTTTTTCCATGTTCAATATAAAATATACTGAACACAGGATTGTCCGCGCTTTTATAGATAGACGCAACGAGTTTGTTTTCCGCGATAATTCTCTCCTTTACCGCAATTTCATCAGAGAATACTGCCTCCCCGTTCAATCGTACCGTCACGTACTCAGGGGATGTTGATGAAAATTCAAAAGACGGATTTTTCTGCAACTGGGTATACACATCCTTTTTATTGCTGGTACAGAAAAACAATCTCCCTTTGTCCTCGAACTGGAATTCAAACGGCCGTACACGCGGCTTGTTTCCGTCAATTGTAGCGAAAAACCCGCTCCGGTTTGCCTCTAAATGTTTCAACACTTGTGTATCCATAATCAGCCTCCTTTTATTTTTAGTTCGTTATCGAACTATTGAACCAAAAAAATAATCGTTACATTACCCGGAAAGATTCTCATTAATGCGATCAAGAAGATTCATAAGAGTCAATTTCTCTTCCTTGCTTATTCCCTTGTAAATGCTTGAAATGAGTTTATCAGAAATCATTGTAAATGTTCCTCTGATTGATTTCCCTTTCGCCGTGAGATACACCAGACTGATGCGGTTATCCTCACTATCGGCCACCCGGGTCACATACCCGTATGTCTCAAGTTTCTCGACAAGGACAGTAATAGTATTTTTTTTCCTGTGAATCTTTTTAGCGATTTCAGACATCGGAAGCCCGTCATTGAAAAACAAACAGGAGAGAATTCCTCCATGCGACGGGACCAATCCCTCCATTCCATGCGCAGCCAGTTCATCCAGGATTATACGGTTGGCATTTTCGTGGATTCGGGATATAACCGACGCTATTTGTTCCGGCTGTTTCATACATACACAATAGTTCTATACCGAACTATTGTCAACAATAATTATACGCGGTACGTGAATTTACCTCATCACTCTGTAGTTATTCATGAGCCGGTTATCATGTGCAAATTTATCGGGGTCTACTATTTTTTTACTTGCCGTATCTTTATAACGTATAACACTTATAATATAGGAGAATATTATGAAAAAACTGTTTACCCTGCTTATCATCTGTGCCGCTTCATTGTCGGCCTACGCAACCGATCTCGTGAACAGCGATTCAGTTGAGTACAGAGTTGAAATCAAAAAAGACTCTTCCACCCGTACTGAAATGTCGGTCAGCATCAACAGCACCTATTCGGGAGTCCTTAAAAAAGGATATGTAGTGAAAAACCTGAAGACGGGAGAGACTGTCACCGTAAGTACTGACGGAAAGCTTATAATCAAAGGCGGAAAGTTTTCACAGAAATAAGATGACGATTGCAGATATTAGAAGACCGGATTCTCAAGATCCGGTCTTTTTATTTACAGGAGCAGATACAGCATAATTCACGCTTCTACCACCACCGAATCTTCATGCTTGTCGAATTGTTGAAATGAATTTCTCTGCCCTCAACCGAATACCATTATAATCAATGATATTCTCAGTTGGAATCAATGAGCTGCCCACGGTAATAGCGAACGCACCAGCATCCAGCCACTCCTTTGCGTTATCCACAGACACTCCTCCGCTCGGTATAATTTTAGCGTGAGGAAACGGCCCAAGAAGCTCCTTGATCACTTTTGGACCGCCAATGGATGAAGGAAAAAGTTTCACAATCTCAGCGCCGCCTTTCATTGCCTGGTTCATTTCCGTGGGAGATAGAACCCCTGGAACAGAGAGAATTCCCTCCCCTGAACAGTATTCGACCACTTCCGGTGAGAATACGGGACTCACTATGAACACCGCTCCCGCCTCGATCGCCCTTCGCGCATCTTCGACGTCAAGGACCGTCCCCGCACCGACATACAACTCCGGATGACTGCGTGATACTGTTTCAATCAGACGAAACGGCTCAGGAGTGGTACAGGTGATCTCCACACAGAGAATACCGCCGGATGCGAGTGCATCGACGATCATCGGTACATGTTCAGCCGTATTGGAACGAACACACGCGATAATCTTGTGACTTTGAATTACATGTTTAATTTCATTTACAGACATAAAAGCACGTACACTTTCTTCATTTTGTTCATTTTTCCAACAGCCTTTATCCAACCCAACTAACATACAATCGAAGATCGGCACATTTTGAGATACATTGAAATCCTAATTGAATGTATAATATGACATATCAATGAATAAAGCACATAATACCAGATTACACTGATTTATCTGACACATTTACGCTTTTTGTCTGATAAATAATGTAATTATAAACAATTTCAAAAGTTATCCACATTCTTGTTCACACGACTAACATTTCTGTGGATAACGCAATTAATTAACCAGTGCCATGAACTACCAAGTATTAATTTTTATAGATGAAGTAATTAATTGACCGGAAATTTTTGAGAAACGGCCTTAAAATACAAAAATCCTTCAAAATAAAGGGGTTTTTCGTTATCATTCTAAGTAGTAATGACTATATAAATTAATCAATTAGCCGTTATATGCCAGAACATAACCATTTCACATAGTTTTGATAAAAAAGTTATCCACAGTCGGTTTTCTGTCGCATAAAACCGCGTAATGCGACACAATCAGTCAAATTATTGATCAGATACGGGTTCTGCCGTGCCAGTTAGAAATTTATGGCGTTTTTTTGACTTATTTCCCGCACTACAGAATAAAATACTAAAGATTTCATACATCATAGCATAGAATACCATTAATCATCAGCATGTCTTCCGATATTGGTGGATGCTCAGCTTGCGTGGAACGGGCATAATAAATTCCCTTGATTAAAATTTTATGTCACATAAACCGAAAATTTACCGCAAAAAGGATTGATCGTCATTCAAAGGAATGTATCGGATGGTTTCACTCAACGGTTGGAATGCATACAGGAGGACGAGCCATGCCAGGAAGCTATCGTAAATACAGCCAATGCCTTGAACGGTCAGTAAAACATATATTCAATAATCTTTTCCAAGATCAATCAATTGATGAGATCTTCGAAAAAGACAGGATTAATGGCGGAATCACCGTTCTCATCGAGATGGATGGTACACTGAAAGGAGCACTCCGGATCCGTCTTCCCGAAGGCACAGTCAAAGCACTCACAAAAAAGATGCATCCATCGGTTAAAAACTCAAAAAACTCTGAGCATATGGAAGATATAGCGGGAGAAATGGGAAATCTTATTGCCGGAACATTTGCCAACCAGCTGCAGTTTATCCGTCATTCGATACGCCTCTTTCCGCCTGAATTCGGGGATGACCTTGTCGGAATCACGACATTCTATGAAAACATCAATATGATCTTCGAATCAGCGTACGGACTTTTCGCCGTAGACCTTTTCTATAAGGAAAAAGATTGAAATTCCTCTTGTAAAATCAGGCAGGAACGGTTCCTGGTTAAAAAAATATTGCAAAAAGCGGATAACTGGCGGACAAAGGACGCAAGTATTCTCTCCAACGGAGCGTCATTATGGCATTACGGGATTCTTTAAACAGCACAATCGGCGAAGGTTCGTCATTCGAGGGTAAGTTTTATATCAGCGGCTCACTCCGTATCGATGGAAAATTCGAAGGGGAGATCAAGACAGACGATGAACTTGTAGTCGGCGAGTCGGGCAAAGTCAAAACGAATATCGAAGCGCGATCTGTAGTCGTTGCGGGCACCGTGGTCGGGAATATCACCGCACGTGAGGAAGTCAAACTCCTTGAAACCGCAAAAGTACTCGGTGATGTGATAGCTCCCGCTATTCAGATCCAACGCGGCGTCATCATGCAGGGAACCATCAAGATAACAGGCAACGGCAAGAAAGATCCCCGTGCCGCTGTTGAGGAATCCTACAACGCGAACTCACTCGTCCGACCTGACAAATCCGGCAAATAACGGCTTTCCCGTATATCGGGATACGCCCTTCCAAAATGAGGCTTAGTAATGGAACGAACAAACTTCCTTTGTGAAATAGGAACTGAGGAGATTCCGGCGGGGTATATCCCCGACGCGATAGATTATCTCAAAAAGACATTTACGGAAAAATTGACCGCTGAGCGGATTGATTTTTCTGGTATCACGGTATATGCGACTCCACGCCGTCTTATCATTTGCGGTGAAAACGTGGCAAAGAGTCAGCGTGCGGAAATGCTTGAACTGAAAGGACCAGCAGCTGACCGCGCATACGACGCTGACGGTAAGCCTTCGAAAGCATTACAGGGTTTCCTCTCCGGAAACGCCCTTACCGAAAAGGATCTTGAGAAACGAGACACTCCCAAAGGTGCATACATATTCGCAAAGAAACAGGCAACAACTCGTCCTACAGAGGATATTCTTCCCGATATTATCAGCGGAACTGTGCTCTCAATACCTTTCCCGAAAACGATGCATTGGAGCAACAAGACAATCGTCTTCGCCCGTCCGATCAGATATCTCTGCATCCTTTTCAATGACAAAATTCTTCCTGTGGAAATGGATGGAATTGTCTCTTCAAACAAGACCAGAGGTCATTACATCCGGTCAACAGGCATGCTTGAGGTTAAATCCATCGCGGGTTATGCTGATCTTCTCCGCTTGAACCATGTGGTATTCGATCAGAACGAACGTAAGGACATGATCCGTAAGGAACTCTCCAAGGCAGTCGCATCTGTCAACGGTGTTCTCGTTGAAGATGAGGATCTTCTCGACCTCGTGACATTCATTGTGGAATCACCTCATGTCGTTAATTGCACATTCAAGGAAAGCTTCCTTGAAATTCCCGACATCGTGCTTATCACCGAAATGAAAGAACATCAGAAGTATTTCGCGGTTCGCAGTAAAGACGGAAAGCTTTCCAACAATTTCCTTGTCATATCGAACAATCCCCCGTCAGACTATATCCGTAAAGGAAATGAACGTGTGATCACCGCGCGCTTCAACGACGCGGGATTCTTCTTCCGCGAGGATAGAAAAAGCAAGCTCATTGATAAAGTTGATTCCCTGAAGAACGTACTTTTTCATAAAGAACTCGGCTCAATCTATGATAAAGTTGAACGCGTACGTTCTATCTCGGTGGTGCTCGCGAAAGCGCTTAACGTCTCTGCGGATGACGCGAAACGTATCGATCGCGCCGCTCTCCTCTGCAAAGCGGATCTCAATACCGCGATGGTATTCGAATTCACATCTCTGCAGGGTCAGATTGGACGAATCTACGCCCGCATAGACGGTGAAGACGAAGCGGTATGCGACGCAATTGACAATCACTACAAGCCGCGCTTCAACGGTGATTCGCTTCCCGATAGTAATGTATCAATTGTACTTTCGATAGCTGAAAAGCTCGATAACCTTTACGGCTCTTTTTCCGTCGGCAACATCCCTAAAGGATCGGCGGATCCATACGCACTCCGCCGTCAGTCAGCGGCAATCGTGGATCTTCTTATATCGAAGAAACTTCATATAGCACTTGATGTGATCGCTTTGCAAATCGAAGGGAAGTACAAGGATGGAGCGAAACACACTCCCGCTATTCTTGATTTCATTCAGGTACGCGCCAAGACGTTCTTCTCCGACAGCGGATTCAAGTATGACGAAGTTGACGCTGTTCTTTCAACCGGTATGTACGATTTCTACGAACTGTTCGCGCGAGCATCATCACTGCATGAATTCCGCGCCGATGAAAAATTCGGCAGCATGCTTCTGAGCTTTAAACGCATGAACAATATCCTTTCCGCGTTCTTTCAGAAGAATAAAGGATATGCGCTTAAATTCGACGCGGCTCTTCTTTCTCAGGATGAGGAAAAAAAGCTCGCCGCGTTCTTTGACGGCAAGCGTTCAGCGATTGCGGATCACTTGAAAGCGAACCGCTACAAAGAACTTTTCGCTATTCTCATTGAAGCTAAGCCTTCAATAGACCTTTTCTTTGACAAGATTATGGTGATGGCTGATGACACAAAAGTGCGCGACAACCGTCTTGCTCTTCTCGATTCCATCATTTCACCGTTTACCGCCATTCTTGACTTCTCAAAAATAGCGGACTGACAATCACTGTTGGCACAAAACAAGCCGAACGCTGTCAAGCGGCCTGTTTTGTGCCAATTTCATCTTGTCGTCTATTATTCTCAATTTGTTGTTGATTAACTTATTATCATATACGACACTTTCTTTATACCAATTAAAATAAGAGGGTCGATCATGTTAAAAGTCACAACTCTGATTCTCTCAATACTCACGTGTCAGTTTATATTAAGTGCTCAAAACTCTTCCAACGCGGGAACGATTGCAAAGATTACAGGAGCAAATGTAATTATAAAGTATTCAAATCCGAAAACCCCTTTTAAGATCAATGATATACTCCATACAGAGATTAACAATGAAGAAATCAGACTTATTGTATTCTTCCCGATGCAATCTTCTGCTAAATGCAAACTGATAAAAAACGATGATCAGATATTGCGTAAACTACATCCCGGAATGACCGTTTATTTTGGGATTAAATCTGACACCATCACTGAACAAGATAGTATCAAACAACCGTGGAATATTTCTTTATCCGAGTTAAGAGCTCTGGCAAACAATAATGATGAACAAGCCATGCTCGAATTGGGAGAAAGATACTGCAGAGGGTCAGGAGGTATTTCAATCAATTATGATAAAGCACATACTATTTTTAGTAAACTTGAATTTAAAAAGAACCCGGTAGCGTTGTTTAACTTGGGTATCATGTATAGAGAGAAAATGGGTGTCGCCAAGGACATCAATAGATCTGCTAATTACTTCTTAACATGCCAGAATAAATTATCAGTACTGGCAGATACAAATAACGCACCTGCACAATATGCAAAAGGAATCTGTTGCGAAATGGGTTATGGCGGAGAAGTTACCAATGAAGCACTTGCGGTTGAGTGGTATAAAAAAGCTGCCAGTCAAAATTACATTTCAGCTTATACACGACTCGGGGTTTGCTATATGACCGGTACTGGGATAACAAAGGATCTCGGGATCGCCATAAAATGGTTCACGAAAGCTGCATTTTTTGAGGACACGCAGGCTCAGGCAAATCTGGGAATATGTTATGAAAACGGGATAGGTGTAGAAAAGAATTTAAAAGTAGCGACGAGTTGGTATGCAAAAGCAGCATCAAGAGGAAACTCTTTTGCCAGAGGACGTCTTCAAATGCTTGTTAATTCCCAAATGTAATAATGATGATATGTAGTATTTACATATCATCATTATTACTAACTAACATTTTCAAAAAGACGTTTTATAAACGGTCTTATTTATCTCACTACATCTCTCAACTTATTATAATCATCAACAGATATCTCTCCTTTCGCAAGACGTACCTTCATAATATCTTCCGCTCTTCCGGTATCTGATCCCCAAGATCTGCACATACTCCGAATCGTACCGCTTCTTCTGAACCACCTACAGAAGAACAGACACATAACTATCATACAGATCATGAACAGAAAGAATAACCCCGCAATAATAAATGCGTAATGCATACCGAATCCTGACCAGTTTAATCCACACATCATTTTGACCTCCATGCATTTTACATCTCAGGTTAAGCGGATACCGACGGATACCGACGGATACCGACGGATCTTCACGGTTACAACAAAACAATAGACCCAGACCCATCAATGTCAGTACCCGCACTGCTTATTACAGTACCATAACATTCCACGTGATAATTAATTGGAAATGTTCCACGAAATATCTTTCAAATGTTCAAATACAGAGCTGTTTGTATGAAACTGAAAGATAATTCCGCACATCCCCAATGATTAAACATTTGATCACTCATGAAGTACTTTGAATGTTTTTATCCATTCCGTATTAATGAGATTTGATTTTCTACATTAACGCATCATACTCTTCGGGAGTTATCTCTCCTTTCGCGAGTCTGATTTTAACAATTTTCTCAGGATCCGCTGAATCAACATTTTTCATCCATCCGTTCCAATCCATGGCACGGCAATAATCAAACATCTTGTTAAACTGATTTTCCATTTTTGCAACCTCATAAGTATTAGTTATCATTACACTTGTGTTTAATCCGGTTCTATACCGTTGATTATCCGCAACATCCGGATTTCTCCTGTGTACCTGTTGTCGTACCCGCAATAAAATTCAGCACTCCCTTACTGACAATCTGATCCGTTTCTTCAGATGACAGCTCATTGATCGCAAAAAGTTCTGAATCGTAGTCACAGAACGAATCAATCAGCACAACCCGCATATCTTTTCGCGGAACAACTGACTCAATCATTCTTGATCCGCATTTGAGCGCACATCCTTCAATGACAATGATATTCTTCAGCGATTTGAGAAGATTTCTCTGGCCGGAATCTTTCGTAAAAGCACTGCCCAGACAGATCCGCGCATAACGCCCGGGATCAATATTGTACGCCAGCATATTAGCCATTCTCCGGGATATTTCTCCATGAAGACATGCCCCGTCACAGCTCGCAATTGCCGTGTCACGTGACTGAACCGCTTCTTCGCAGAATTTTTCACACAACACGCATGTTGCGCGAGTTTTACGGATTTTGAGCTCTTCAAACTCATTGGTTGGATTGTTTCCCATTTGTTTCCTCCTGCTCTCTTTGACGGATGAGAAGGAGATATAGGTACAATTCGGTTATTTTTTTTCGCAGGAAAGACTGTTCATTTCATTATAATAAAAATCACAGGCATTGTTTAACAATTCGCGGAGTTTTTTCCGCGCTCGTTTAAGGAGTACTCGCGCGCTATCGGGTTTGATATTCATTGATTCTGCAATCTCGCGGATTCCCATTCCCTCATACTCATGAAGGATTACCGCGGTTTTATGACGATCCGGCAGCATTTTGATATAACTACAGATACACTCATTCATTTCATTCTGAACTATTTTAAATTCTTCTGTGAGATAATTCGAGTCAGGACGATAAAATAACGTACGATCCGCAAGATCGCATTTTATAATTTTTTTCTCATTTTTAATTTTCCGGAGATGATCAATGAGTACATTCACCGCTATCCTATAAATCCAGGTATACACGGATGACCGCCGTTGGAATGCAGCAAGGGATCGATGTACTTTTACAAACACGTCCTGAGCGAGATCCTCAGCTTGTGAAGATTCAACACTCCTGGAAAAAAAGCCGACTATCCTTTTATAGTAATCCCTGTATATTTCTTCATATGATACAGGAATATCCTCTATATCACGATCAACTCCCATATTTTCCTTTATTCTATAATTTTTGTATCAGAAGGTACATTTAATTTGAACGACCTGAGTCTGTCAACAGGCTGGTTCACTTTCGTATTCTTGTACTCAATCGCAAAACTGTTCCCCGACGCGCTTGAAACGGCGCTCACTTTCCCGAAAAACAAATACCCTTCAACATTGAAAGGGGATAAGTATTCGGCCTCATAGGTCGCGTTATTCAGTTTAGATACAATAACAATTCTTTGAGGATACTCTCCCGAGAAAAATATGCTTTCAACATATTCCTTGCTCTCGAGTACAACAACATACGAGTGAGTGGTTTCACTCTGATATGACTTTGTAACCACGCCTTTCGCGATGATCGGGATCCGCTCCATCATAATAAGAGAAATCGTTGTCGGATCGAAATCGAGGGTATGAAAATTCCCATTTTCATCCCACGGACGGACATGCATTGTCTTGTTATAAGGCTGATAAATTTTCAGCACATTGTCCAAAAGAAGCATCTCGACTACAGAACTTCCGAAAATAACATCATTGAGCCGAATTTTTACCGCAACAGGATTCGTCGCGTAAACGATCTGCCCCGACGTCGAAAAACTTTTTTTGTTAATACGAGCCTTCACAGAGATATTAGTTGTCAGTGTTTCAGGCAAATTCGCGTTGATCTTTTTAACCAGAGAAAGATACTTTTCTCCTTCCCTTATATCAACCGAAACAAGCTTTTCCGGTTCCGTTTGTGTTCCTACGCAACCGATTACCGTAAGAACCACCATACATATCAGAACTATATATACGCGCATTGACTACTTCCTTCCACGCATGCGAATTTTTTCTTTTACCGCGGCATCATCAAGATACCCGTCATGTTTACTACTCTCAAGCGCGCGTTTCCAATAGAGCAGCGCGCGATCAGATTTTCCGAGTTTATGGTATGTGTCACCTATATGATCATACACAACTGGATCAGGGTCTCCATCGGCTTCAAGACTTCTGCGCGCCTGATGCAGTTTTCTCAGTGCCGCATCATACTTCGCCTGGCGGAACAGAACCCATCCAAGCGAATCAAGATATGCTCCGTTAGTCGGTTCTTTCTTTAAAGCCTTTTCAATCAGCGTATATGCTTCATCGATATTAACATTTCCTTCAGCATAGAGATACCCGAGAAAGTTAAGGTATGAAGGATTTTCGGGATCAATTGTAATAGCCTTCTTCAGCGTTACTATCGCATCATTGTTCTCCTTCAACTGTTCCTGCGAAACTGCGAGCTGATAATAATAAAGATGATCATCCTGTTTTAATTCAATCGCTTTCACAAGCTGCTTCTCGGCATCAGCATATTTTTTTGCCCTGTTTGCGAGAAGACCTCTGATAAAATAGGTTCGGGAGTACGCCGGATTTTCCGCGGCAGCACGTGAAAAATATTCTTCACTTTTCGTTCTGTTCCCGAGGCTGTCATACAAGTAACCAAAATGAATCAGCAGCTCTATGTCGGGCTTCATTTCATAGTATTTCAGATAATAATATATAGCGAGATTCCAGTTTTTAACCTGTTCATTGAGTTGTCCGAGAGCGAGAATCGGATCAACTTCATCCGGTTTGAGTTTGTGAGCTTCAAGAAAACAAGACATGGTCGCGCTCGTGAGATCTGTTTTAGAAAGTATCCCACCAGCCCGTATAAAAGCGTCATATGCCTTGTCCGTATCCCGTCGGTCACGGTACAAACGTCCGAGAGCGACAAACGGGGACGCGTATCGCGGATAGTCTGATGTAATTTTCTCGAGATTTTTCTCCGCAGACGGGTCGTGCGCCGCCGCACACAGAAATATCTGTTGTGCCGCATAACGATCAATATTTTCGGTTCCCGCCCCCAATCGGAGATAGTAATTCGCCTGTGGATTGTCCGTGATATAATAAATATTTCCAAGATACGCATACAGATCTTTCATATATAGCGCCTGTTTTTGCGCCTCGGGAACAACGGTGAGAAAATTCTCAACACAGATGCGCGCGGCATCAAGCATATCGGCACTCAACAAAGTTGACGCGAACCTGTAGTATCGCACACCATTATGCGGATTAATTTTGACCGCCTCGCCGAGATAATTGATAGCCGGAATATACTCTTTTTTCCTGAAATATATATCCGAAAGGATAAGGGACGGTTGTTCCCGATAAAATGTCGATGCGGTACTTTTTTCCGCAAGATCAAGGACCTTTTTGAAACTGTAAATTGAAAGCTGATTGTTCTGCAATTGCTGAGAATACACAACCCCGAGCGTATACCATGTCTGGATCTGTACAGGATCTTCTTCAACAAGCTGGTTGAGAACTTCCACCGCTTCTTCGGCGTTTTTCAATGTCATGTAGATATCAAACATCAGTTGATATGGTTCAAGATACGTACTGTTCACATCGATTGATTTTCGCGCATATACGATCGCGTTTTCATAATCCGTCTGACCGCTGTAACATGATGCGATCTGATAATACAACCTGTCGAGCTGCTTCCCCTCTGGAATAAGAGACTTCAATATGTCGATCGCCTGCGAATATTCCTTCTGGGTCTTCAGCAGCATCGCCCGGCTGTATTCATAACTTGAATCACGAGAGACATCCGCCGCATACGATGATACTGACAATACTATCAATACGAGAAATGACAAACAAAGTCTTCTGATTATTTTCATTATATCTTCCATGTTTTGAAGTAGCCGAACGATACGTCACATGTTTTACGCTGTCAAGGGCAAAACAACGTTCCTATCTGTACGATATACTGAGACCATGATAGTATGTCATAGTTACATAATGATATCAGGGGAAAATTGTTGCATTTACCGTCAAAAAAGGTATGCTTGAACGTGCGAGACAGTCAATTATGTTACGGGGTCATTCTTTCCCCGCAACGTAATACCGATCGAGTACAAATCATCATTCTGGGTCGCCTGATCCCCGGGAGATTCTCTTGCTGCAGAAACCTGACCACACACTCATGCGGAAATACCGGTCAACCACCATCAGAATACTTGTCCTTGATGATGATCGCCTGATCCGGAAAGTCCTTCAGGGAATTTTCACCGAACAGTATGAATTTCTTGCCGTCCCCACCGTTCATGATTTTGTTCAGTCGGTGAACGATTTCTGTCCGGACATCGTTATGATTGATGTCAATCTTCCTGACGGCAACGGGATTGACGTGTGCAGAAATCTTCGTTCGCAGATACAGTATGAACAATTATTTATTCTTATAATGACATCGTTTGATGATGTGAATTCAATCGAGGCGGCTTACCGTGCGGGAGCGAATGATTATATCCGCAAACCGTTTATTCCGTTTGAAATAGCGTCAAAAATTCACCACATATCACGGACAATTAATTATCAGAATAGCGTCATCAGCCTCTATGACGATCAGAAGAAATCCCATAAACGTCTTTTCCGCCTGACAGAACTGATCAACCGTCATGTCAACACATCCGAGAAGGCCGTTCTCCTTGATTCATTGAATGAAGTCGCTTCGATAATCTGCAGTGATTATATTGAAATGTCATTTTCGATCGAGGATAAGCGAGAAACGATCAGCCGTGTTCTTAAAGATCAATTCAGGCCTGTTCAGTATAACTCTCTTGAAAAATACTCCCGTCTCGCTAACACACCGGAACTCGTGTCTGAAACCATGAAAATATCCCGGGGAGACGGACGAATACTTCATTGTATCATGGCGAAACTCCGCTACAACAAATCAATCGACGGATACGTCCTGTTTGAAAGTGAAAACCGGTTTCCCGCTGAAGTCAATGATCTCGTCAACATGTACCTTGATTTCATCAATATCCTGGGTGTCGATATCACGATGAAAAATATTCTGCGTACAGAAGTTCACAAGGAGCGCAAAGAAATAGCGAAAGTGCGAAGTCTTCAGGTATCACTCCTCCCCCATTTTGAGCAGATTGACAAGTATGACATTTCTTCGACGTTTATTCCGATGGAGGAAATTTCCGGCGACTTCTTTGACGGATTTTATACCGATGAAACCAATTACCAGATCATTCTCTGCGACGTATCCGGACACGGTGTGGCGTCATCATTTGTCGGAAGTTCAATCCGGGGTCTTCTGCGTGCTTTTGATTATACCAACCGCAGCGCATCCGAGATTCTTTTTGATCTCAACAACTCCGTGGTCAAGAGCTTATCCACTGTCTATTATTTTTCCAGCATGATTATCTGCACACTGAATGTCAAAACCGGAGAAGTAACACTTGCATCCGCCGGGCATCCGCCATGTTTCTATTTCAACAACGAGCATAATCAATTCGCCCAGATAACCAACACCGGTCCTCTTGTGGGATTGATTGAAAACGCACAATACGAGGAGCATCATATATCACTAGATCCCGGTGACGCGCTTGTTCTTTACACCGACGGAATAATTGAGGCACCCTCGGAAGCGGGAGGAGACATGTACGGAGAGGATCGCCTTTATACGCTTTTCCAGGATAATATTGACAGGCCATCCATTGAAATCATCCACACAATCGTCGGGAACGTCTACGAACATACGGGATTCTCATCGTTGCATGACGACGCGACTGTCATCTGCATCAAACGTCGATAGCCGTTATAGCCGTTATTTCGCGGGTTTAAACGCGGAGAGCCGGAAGTCGGAGAGTATCTCCTCGCAGATTCCCTTGATTTTCAGGAGAGCGCCATATCCGGTGAGTTCATTATACTCCTTCGTTATGCGCGCGTTAGTCTCGGGAGAGAAGAAGAGTTTGTCGAATCGTATCGGCATATCCAGATCAGACAGCCGATTCGTAATGAAACTTTCGCAGAACGTAATGAGGTCAAAAAGAAGAAATGCACATTCCCGTAAATATACATTACGCCCCTTTTCAGCTTCAATATCCGTCACCCCGTCCCTGTTCAAAAGCAATATATGGTCTTCAATCGCTGAAGGCGGCCGGTTCCCGCGCGGAAGAGCGTAACGCTGGAATCGGTGTTCAAGCTCCGTGATTTTATTCCGTCTCTGATAATCGGAAAAAATAAGCCAGAACACGGGGGTATGGAACTGGGTGAGTTCAGACATTGCACCGTACATGTATTTCATCTCAAGTCCGGCATCGGGATGAAAATCTATTTCAGGATATTTACGGATCCGGGAAAAATTGTCGTCTATGATTCTGTCGACTTTCTTCGAAAAACTGTCTTTTTCCCCTTTTTTCTTCTCGTATCGTTCACGGACCTTTTCAAAATTAGCGACTTCGGCGAGAATAAACGCCTCGATATCCATATCATTGACAATCGCCATCCGGTAGCGGTCTTCAAACGCAGATCGGTTGAACCATGCGGGACTGAATTTTTTAGCGTATTCGTCATAACGCGAACGGAGCTTGTCAACGAGACCGAGCTGTTCTTCTTTGGAGAGCGACATGATATACCTTTATTCTCTGATTCAGTAATGGTCACTTTTATCGACGGACTTTTCACTTCCCGCCATAGATAGTTCTGTATACATCTGAATGGGGTGTTTCCCGTTCCTCGTCAACCCTTTTTACCGTCTAACCGGCCTCTCCGGAAAAAATGCTTGTCGGAAACAGGTGATTAAAGAAATCCTGAGTTAACGGAGGCACGCCATGGGTATTACATATAAGGATTCCGGTGTTGATGTCGATGCGGGAAACAATTTTGTAAAACGTATCAAACCGATAGTGAAGAATACTTTCAGCGAACGGGTTGTGACTGACCTTGGCGGATTCGGCGCGCTGTATTCCGGCGCATTCCCCGAAATGAAAGAGCCCATACTCGTATCCGGCACGGACGGATGCGGCACGAAGCTTAAAATAGCCCAGATGATGGACAAGCACGACACCGTCGGAATTGACGCGGTGGCCATGTGCGTCAATGATATCCTCGTTTCAGGCGCACAGCCTCTTTTCTTCCTCGATTACATCGCCTGCGGAAAACTCCGCGAAGATGTGATGGTCGATCTCGTGAAAGGCCTTGCGGACGGATGTATTCAGGCGGGATGCTCCCTCGTGGGCGGAGAAACCGCGGAACACCCGGGGATCATGGCTGAAGACGACTACGACATCGCTGGATTTTCAGTCGGTGTCGTTGACAAGGTCAAAATCATAGACGGAAAAACAATCGCTCCCGGAGACGCGGTCATCGGCGTATCATCAAGCGGCCTCCATTCCAACGGATTCTCACTCGCGCGAAAAGTACTCTTTGATCATAAAAAATACACCGTACATACAAAAATCGATGAGCTCGGCTGTACTGTCGGCGAGGCACTGCTCACTCCTACACGGATCTACTGCAAGCAGATTCTCGGACTGATAAAGAATGGTCAGCCGATCAAGGGACTCGTCCACATTACGGGCGGCGGTTTCTACGAAAATATTCCCCGGATACTTCCGGAAGGAACCGGCGTGGTGGTTGAACGCGCCGCAGTCACAACCCCGGCGATATTCAATGTTATTCAGCGCGAAGGTGATGTGAGCGAACGGGAAATGTTCACCACCTTCAACATGGGAATCGGACTTACCGTATTCTGCCCGAAAGCAGCGGCGGCGGGGCTTTTGAGCGCAATCAACGCAACCGGTGAAAACGCCCGCGTTATCGGAGAAGTGGTATCATCACCCGAGAAGAAAGTCGATATATACTAAGTATATACAGGAAAGAGAACCGGTTCAGATACATGCGGTTCTCTTTCTTTTCTATTTTCCAAATAGCCTCCTTATCCATAATTCAAAAAAACATTACATCATAGTATCGCCCCGGTTTACCCATCGTTATTACTTGCTTCAACATCCGCATAACGAAATAAATGCGCGTCCGGACGGATTTCGTTTCCCGCAATTATCGACACTCTGACTGCTTGACAGATTTTCACCTACCAAGGGAAGATGTCCGCGACGGATACTTATATGTCGTGGAAAAAATCATTCTTTGCCCTGTTCTTCGCGGAAGGAATCGCGATAGCGGGTTTCTCTGTCTCAATGCCCGTTATACCTCTATTCTTTCAGGAACTCGGCGTACGCGGCGCCTCTTCAATAAATTTTTGGAACGGCATTACTCAGACGGGGAGCGCGCTCGGCCTGATGTTGTTCGCGCCTATATGGGGCGCTCTCGCCGATCAATACGGACGCCGGACAATGCTTCTCCGCGCTATGTTCGGCGGAGCGGTTCTTGTCGGCCTTATGGCATTTGTTCAGGAACCGTGGCAGTTGTTTGTCCTCCGCACATTGCAGGGATGCGTTACCGGAACCATAGCGGCCGCAACAGTTCTCACCGCCTCAATCGTTCCCGAGAGAAAAACCGGGTTCTGCCTCGGACTGCTTCAATCATCTGTCTTTGTCGGTGCGTCGATCGGTCCGCTGTTCGGCGGAGTCATTTCTGATATTTCAGGCCACCGTTCAACATTCATTGTCACCGCGGCGTTTCTTCTTCTCGCGACTATTCTCGTTTCATCTCTCGTTACGGAACCCCATGTTCCGAAAAAAACGGGAGGACGTATCGCGTCAAAACTGGTTCCGCACTTCAGTATCATTGCGGGTGACAAGGGTATAATCGCGCTCTTTCTTATGGTCTTCGCGATCCAGATGGCGGGAAGCGTCGTTAATCCCATCCTTCCCCTTTTCATTCAGTCGATCACGCCCAGCGTGACAATCCTCGGCACCGCGACCGGACTTATTCTAGGCATATCCGCAATGGCCAGCGCCGGTGCCGCCGCGTTGATCGGAAAAATTGGCGACCGAAAAGGATACTGGCGTACGCTCGCGTTCTGCATGGCCGGTTCTGTCATCTTTTACATTCCCCAGGGGTTCGCGCGCAACTGGCATGAGCTCCTCGTGCTCCGCGTATTCGACGGAATCTTCATGGGAGGGACGATGCCCGCGGTGAACGCGCTGCTCACTACACGTACTCCCGCCGACAAACGGGGCTCTGTCTTTGGTCTGAGCACATCGGTTGCGTCCATGGGTATGGCAATCGGCCCCGCGCTCGGTGCGATGGTGGCGTCTGTATGGGGTTATCCGTGGGTTTTCTTCGTTACGGCTGGAATCATCGCTACGGCGGGTTTCACGATCATCCTTGTCCGAAAAGGCCGTATACATCAGAAGCTCTTCATTAAAAAATAATAAAATCACTTGCCGTCCGGGTAGGCTGTTTTCTCATATATGCATGCAGAGGTTCATAATGATAACCGCTATAATTGATGCCCACGCACATATATTTCCCGACAAGATAGCTCTGAAAGCAGTCAAGGCGATCGGCGATTACTACAACATTCCGATGGTTGCGTCAGGAACTGTCAGTGAACTCCTTCACCGTGGAGAGAACATCGGTGTCCGCAAATACATTGTGCATTCGACGGCAACCACTGTAGCACAAGTTCCCGTGATCAATAATTTTATCGCTAAAGAGACCGCACTGCACAATGAGTTTATCGGATTCGGAACTCTGCATCCTGATCAGGGAGAAGAGGGGATAAAAAAAGAACTGGCTCGCATACGTGAACTCAACCTGAAAGGAATAAAACTTCATCCCGAATTTCAGGGATTTGCAATCACCGATGATGCCATGAAGCCTCTGTACCGCGCCATAGAAGGAAAATTTCCCGTCCTCATACACATGGGCGACGAGAATAAAAATTCATCGCGCCCTGACGATCTCGCCCGTATTCTCGACGAATTTCCCCGTCTTACAATTATCGCCGCTCATCTCGGCGGATACCGCATGTGGGATATCGCGGAAAATCATCTGCTCGGTAAAAAAGTTTTTTTCGATACGTCAAGCTCTCTGTTCGCGCTCAATCCGGCGGAAGCTTCCCGGATCATCCGCGCACACGGCGTCGACCTGGTATTGTTCGGAACTGACTATCCGATGTGGGATCACACCGAAGAGCTGGAACGTTTCATGAAACTTGATCTCACTGACGAAGAGAGAGAAAAGATACTCTGGAAAAACGCCGCCAAACTTCTTGATATTACGCTCTGAAAAATCCCGCCGCACGTACCATTAGAAGTTATAATAATTTGATTAAGGATGAAGATGGTGCGGATAAAATTAGAACCGGTCTGCGGGCAAATCCTGCTTAACGGATCCGTCCTGCACCGCTGTGTATCGATATGTATCCGGCTCCAGATTATTTTAATAAACCTGCGGATAACAGAAAAGCCTGAGATAATCTCAGGCTTTTCAATAATATATATAATTTCAAGTCCCGGCGACGTCCTACTCTCCCACACAAGATCTCGTGCAGTACCATCAGCGATGAAGGGCTTAACTTCTGTGTTCGGAATGGGAACAGGTGTGGCCCCTTCTCTATAACCACCGGGAAAAAATCACATTTCAAAGACTCATACAATTAACGACATACCCCTTTTTCGGTCAAGCAAATTCATAATTTTATTTTCCTATTTTGAAAAAATTTCTATTATCTGTCATATTCCTTCATTAATTAACAATTTCAACTGATAACTTCTTCCTGTATTAAATAAGGAAAAATAGCTGTATATTACAAATACCTATATCATTGAGTTTACCACTATACTAATGCATTTTGCGGTAGGATCTACGCAATTTATGGTATTTCACAATTAGCTTAGAGAGAACTATACCACGAAGTATCGTACAGTTGTCAAAGCGATGGTTCCGTACAGCTCCAATTCGCTGATTGTTCCGCACACTGTTGTCGTGATCATCACCATAAGTAGTGTTAAACATGATTGCCATCTGACCATGTAATTGAGTATCGGTAAAAGATTCTTCAATGGAATTCATCTGACAGATAAAGATTGTATACTGTTGAACAATAAGACTTTCACGTATGAGACATAAGAGATATATTAAAAACCAGTCCCTGAAGGCTGGTACTTTGAGAATATGGAAAATTAATTACTCAAAGTGATCATGATCTATTTTCAGGATATGTAATCTGTACGGAGCATGTGTGAACGAACGCCTTCTTGAAATCATAATCCCCGGCGAAGTATACACCATACGCCTGGATCGGTATCTGGCATCGCGCTTCAGTTATCTGAGCAGATCCGCGTGGCAGAAGGAGATTGAAACCGGCAAAATCTCCGTAAACGGAGTCATCGCTAACGACGCATCCCGTAAGGTCAGGGGAGGTGACACCATCATATATGATGGTCAAAGCATACAAGAACGTCCCGTTGACGACACCATTGATATCCTGTATCAAGATGACACATGCCTTGTGGCGGGGAAAAGCGGCGACTTGCCGGTACACCCCGCGGGCCGTTATTTCAACAACACATTCACCATGATTATGGAAAAGCGTCTTGGAAGAAAATTATATCCTGTGCACCGCCTCGACCGTGAAACATCCGGCGTTATCCTCTCCGTATTCGATACCGCCAATGCGCACTTGTTCGCGACCGCGATTCAACACGGCGTAAAGGAGTACCTCGCTATTGTACACGGGTCATTCCCCGATGGCGAACTCCGCATGGATCTTCCGATCGGATCCGACAGCGAGTCTGAAGTGAACAAAAAGCGAAAGGCGTTCCCGGGCGCGGAAGAAGAAGCCGTGACCCTGTTCCGGCTTGAGAAACAATTCGGTGATTACTCACTGGTACGCGCACTCCCCGAAACTGGAAGGCTCCATCAGATCCGCGTTCATCTTCTCGCGGCGGGGTTTCCTATTGTCGGAGACAAACTCTACGGCCGCGACGACAGGCTTTTCCTCGAATTCATCAAAGAGGGGATGACTGACACCCTCGCTGAACAACTCATTCTTCCGCGCACGGCGCTGCATGCGGAGAGGCTCACCTTTATTCATCCTTTGACAAAAAAAGAGATGATTATTGTCTCGCCGCTCCCCACCATGTTCAACGATTTCATATCAGAGAGGTCGAATGGCTGAACCGATTATTCCCGTTAAAGCGAAATTGTTCATCGGAGTTATCTCCGGAGATGAGCGTCTGCTTTTACGTGCGGAGGAGAAACTCGAACGCAGATACGGCAAGATCGATCTGCGTACGGAAAAAATTCCGTTCACACATACCGATTACTACAAGAGGCTGGGACCCAATCTTCATCGTATGTTCTTCTCATTCGAGAAACTGGTGCGCAGGGAAGATATCATCGCGATCAAACTCCACACAAATCGGCTTGAAATATCGCTGTCTGAAAAAAACGAGCGTCAGATCAACATTGATCCGGGTTATCTCACTCTCTCAAATGTCTTTCTCGCTTCATGCAAGGAATACTTTCACCGCGCCTACCTGGGACGGGGGATATATCTCGAAAACGAGTATAAGTATATTGAGATGCGTTATCGTCCGTGGGACTGGACATATCCCGATTATAAAACCAAAGAGTATCTTGATTTCTTTCATCGCGTTCGCCAGATTTATTATCCCCAGATACAAAAATATCTGTAAGTGCCGGCAAGCCTCTTTTTGATCAGGTTGACACCTTACATAACGGAGAAGAACAATGAGACTGAGAATTATCTTTATGATCACCGCGCTCTGTATACCGACACTACTGTTTTCCGCTGACGCGCCTTCACTATTGCGGAAATCAATGACAAATGTCCGGTCTCTTAACAGCTGTCAATACACCTTCGAATCGTATGAGCGAATCAACGGAAAGATGTTCTTTACCAAAGCTTTGTTTAAGATATCGGCTGATCCGCTCCGTATTTATATGTATCAGTTCGCGCCTGACAAAGGAATTGAGATTCTATATTTAAAAGGAAAGAATTCAGGAAATGCGAGGGTTTATCCCGGCGGGTTTCCGTGGAAGATTCTTAACCTTAATCCTTACGGAAGTCTCGCGCTTAAAAACCGGCATCATCCTATCACCCACGCGGGATTTGAATACACCGCATTGCTGATACAGTATCTTCTCGATAAATACAAAAGCGAAAACCCGCGTCTTATCACAATAGAAGGTTCCGACCAGGTACACGGCGCGGATTGTTATAAACTCGTACTTAAAAATCCCGCGTATCAGATGACCACATATAAAACTTCCACGGGGGAGAACGTTCTTTCTATCGCTTCGAAACTGAAACTCAACTATACAACCATTCAGGAGAATAATCCTTCGATTACGGCTGCGACCGGACTCGGAACAATTCCCGCGAATACCGTTCTCACTGTTCCAAACGATTACGCGTCAGGCATGGAAGTTTTTATCCGCAAGAACGATCTCTTTCCGGTCAGGTTTAAAATCTACGATGCCAAAGGTCTCTTCGAGGATTACTCGTTCTATGATGTAAAACCGAATCCGGCGTTCAACGATATCGATTTCTCGGAAACTAATCCTGAGTACGGATTTGATTGATGATCATCACCCGCATATCACTTTGACCGTATGCATCAAACACTATCCGGGGACGATCAACTCCGCTGTTACGATTTACAACAGTCCCGGATTCCGGACTCATCTCATTACCCGGAGGGTTCATCATGACCGCTGAGATCTCACAATTGGCTGACCGGCTTAAAACTGAAATAAATCACTCCCGCCTGCAGGAGATAACCGTAAAGATCATAGAACGCTTCCGCGACAAGGACATTGTGTTTCTCGCGGATCTGTCACGCCGCATCGGCATTAATACGGAGAATATGCGGATTACAAAACTGTTTGCCCATGTCATACAGGTGTATCATCCTGACAAGCTCGTTACAATTCATAAGCAAATCGATGCCCTGCGCGATACGGCAAACGATGCCGCGCTCAGAAAGATGGAATCCACCTACATCTTCGACATCAAACCAGGGAAACCGGCTCCAAAAACCATAGAGCCGTTTAAATCCGCTGATGAAGAATATGATTACGGGGATGATGATTTCGGATACGAAGAAACGGTTGTATCGGAAGATGATTACTCTGAATGGGAAAACGAGGAGAAGAAAGATGAACAGGAAGACGAAAGACCGTTCGGAATAAATTTTACTGAAGCGATCAACGCGTTTTTCTTCGGTAATCTTGATTACACCGTTACGGTAAGTGATCTTGCGAACCTTGACGGGGTTATCGACCTATCTGATCGGGATATTACCGACCTTTCGGGTCTTGAGCATTGCGTCAACCTCACGGATCTCAATCTGTCAGGGAACAGCATTTCGAAGATTGACCGTATCGCGAAACTCGCACGGCTTAAATCACTCTATCTTTCAGAAAACGAGATCGAATATATTTCCGCGCTTGGAGAACTTCATGATCTTGAGGAGCTTGACATCTCATTCAATAATATTGAAGACATTTCACCGCTTCTCGCCGCGGAATCGCTTCTGTATGTCAATGTGATGAGCAATCCCCTGAAGAATCGCGACGTGGTCAATAAGCTCATCGCGAAAGGAGTAATCGTCGTTTACGAGTTTTGATCCCGCACTTCCTTGAGACGTTCATTGAACTGATTCTGATGCCATTCCATGTGCTTGAAATAATCAGGGATAAGAGAACCAAGCTCAATCATTTCTCCTTTATAGTCCCATACGTTTGAAATACAGGATGTATCAACATTACGGATAAGATGGATTATGAGTTCGTTATACGAATACCATAGCGTGAGAAGATTGTGCCAGTCAAATTCATGATACTTTGAAGTTGCGATCCATTTTTCCTGTTCATACGCGGGAAACTCAAGCACCTTCTCATTCTGGAGCCGGATGAACCGCTGATGATTATTACACGCCGAATCAATCAGGTGTCCGACGATATCTTTCAGTGACCACTTATCTGCGGACAATCGAATTCCGCTGAACCGTTCCGGAACCTGTTCCATTTCATTATGAAATGCAGCTATCATAAATTCATATTCTTCAATTGACCCTGTTTTGTTTTCGCTCATACGTCCCCCTCTGTCTGTTCTGCGTTCAGCAGATCAATTCAATCAACCTGATAAATATTTGTATCGATACATCTGGCACACTACTGTTGTCAACGCAATTCCGCTATACACGATACACTGAACCCCTATACTGGCATGTATATAACCAATTCAGGATTGTGGAACTGACTATCGGCAGCACATTCAGTATGGAAATATATTATTTCTCCATACTATGTTTCTCATATATCAATCCCGACGTTTGTTCTTTCGTCCGCACAGATAATCATCAAATGCATCTGGATCATTCACAGGCTCGATATGGATAAACACATCCGAATATGACAATACGCCGCGGATTTCATCTTCAATTTTTTTTGTAATCTCATGCCCCCTGCTGATATGCCAGTCGCCCGGCATAAGCAGATGAAGGTACACAAAACTGGTGCGCCCCGCCTGCCGTGTATACAGAGAATGATATGTTACATCCTCCCTCCGATGTTTGTTCAAAACCCTTCTTATCAGGGTTAGTTCTTCTTCAGGAATCGCCTTATCCATAAGTCCCGACACCGACCGCATGATAAGCCTAACTCCTGTCACAATGATATTCACCGCGACAAAAATCGCGACAATCGGATCCAGTACGATCCATCCGGTTATATTCACGATAATAAGTCCCGCGACCACTCCGCCCGTGGTAATCACATCCGTTAAAAGATGCTTTGCGTCCGCCTCAAGAGTGATCGACCGGTACTTCTTACCCGCTCTGTAAAGAACATACGCGGTTAATCCGTTCACCACGGACGCCGCACAGGAAATCACGAGACCCGTGCCGAGCTTTTCAAGATCATGGGGATTAATTATCCGTTCTACGGCGGCCACACCAATTGTAACCGCCGCAAGAAGAATCATCGCACCTTCGGTAACGCTTGAGAAATACTCAGCCTTACCGTGCCCGAATGGATGACTGCGATCCGGCGGAGAAGACGCAACCTTTATCATCTTCAGTGCGAATATCGCCGCGACAAGATTGATAATTGATTCAAGCGCGTCAGAAAGAAGGCCGACAGATCCGGTCATTATATACGCAGCCGATTTCATACCTAGCGTAATCACCGATGCGGCGATTGAAAGATATGCAAACCACGCGAGATTAATCTCCCGGCTCTTTTCCATAATCCTCCGATACTGGCGGTTCTCTCATATCACAATAGTCGACGCATGTACTGTGGCTCGTCAGGAATAAACACATACACCCGGAGTGTAACACAGCGATTAAACTTTTATCAATAGCGATTTTATCACTAAAGCAGTTCGCAAAACATTTAGTGATGTAAAGCTGTGCACAAAAATATTACGATTAAATAAGACGGAACCAGTCTACGGCGTGACTGGTATTACAAACAATAGTCCATGCATAGTATTTATTATATAATACCGTACGTGTATGCACCGAAATGCCGCGCACACGCGGACAGAAGGATTGTGTCAGGTTAAGCTTGTTTACGTGGAGAATTTTTCTCAGAGAGATCCGGTGTCATCCGGAATGGAATCAATGATTTCAATGTCGCCTGACGATACTGTTTCACCGCGCTTCTCTACAACCACACGGAAACGTCCCTCATCGTACAAGTCAAGATCAACATGACCGACATTTTCCTCAGGCTTAACCTTCGCGTGACGCACAAGCTTCGGTTTGCGGTCACCGGCGTCAATATTATAGACATTCACGGTCAGCGAATCAGTTCCGAACGCATCCTTCGCGTTGAACACGACAGTCAGATCCCCCGAAGTGAATACTTTACCGCAATTGACTCCCTTTCCTTCAGAGTCAATTCCCTCGCAGAACGTGACCTCGCCCTTCTTCGCGCATGACGATAACGAAAGCGCACAGAAAATCGCACTGATTGTAATAATACTCCGGCATACGTTCATATCACACCTCACAGCAGTGAACCCTGCACATCATCGTCATCCTCTATCTCACCGGTATCGCTTTTCACGCGGATAGGCGCTTTTTCAATCGTACCGTTTTTCGTTTTCTGCAATATCTCAATTCTGCGTTCTGCTTCATCCAGTTTCTTCTGGCAGAAACGGGCGAATGTGATTCCCTCGCCATAGCGGTCTATCGCATCGTCCATACCGAGTTCGCCGCTTTCAAGTTCACGCGCGATATCCTCAAGTTCAGCGAGCGCTTCCTCGAAGCTCTCAATTTTCTTTACTTTCTTTTTCTTTTCCAAGAGTGACTCCTTCATACAGCGACAGGATGCCGCAGTCAGCTTTCCCGTCCGAGAGATAGAGGGATATCGTGTCCCCAGTCCGCACCGATTTTATACTTTTGACAACCTTTTTTTCAGAATCAACCGCGACGGAATACCCTCGCGCGATCACCCCGAGCGGAGAAAGCGATTCAATCGCGGATAGCGACAACGCGAGAGAGTTTTTTCTTTTATCGATGATCCCCTGCATTTCTTTGGTGATATCCGGGATGACCGAAAGACGCGCGCACGCGTCGGATATCATATCCTTGAGGGAAAGTATCATCCGATTTTTGAGATCCGAAAGTTCGATCTCTTTCATGTACACAATATGTGACGGCTCAGCGAAGACACGTCTCGCGAGAACATTATCTATCCGGTTACGGTCACGCTCAATACGCTTTTCAAGAGCTCCGAGAGCCTTGTCGTGAAGCATATTGATTTCCGCGGCGAGCTCCTCTTTAACCGGCACGGCGATCTCAGCCGCGGCGGACGGAGTCGGTGCGTACAAATCGGCCGCGTCATCCGAGAGGGGATGGTCAATCTGATGCCCCACGGCGGAGATTATCGGCAGACGGGAAGACGCAAACGCGCGGACGACCTGCTCTTCGTTAAACGGCATCAGATCCTCAAAAGAGCCTCCGCCGCGCCCCGCGATAATCACGTCAATTCCCCATTCAGGTTTATTGAGTTCAATTATTCCGCGCACAATTGTCGCGGCGGCGTCATCACCCTGCACCTTCGCGGGTGCGAGCACAATCTCGATTGTCGGATACCGGCGCAGTGCGACTTTCAGAATATCGCGGAACGCGGCGCCTGTAGGCGAAGTTACCACCCCGATGCGTTTCGGAAGGAACGGGATTTTTCTTTTCCGCGCAGGGTCAAATATCCCCTCCGCGAGAAGCTTTTTCTTGAGCTGTTCAATCTGTTTCTGAAGCGCTCCGATCCCTTCAAGACTTACATCGGCAACCACCATCTGATAATTCCCGCGCTTCTCATATGTGGTAATGCTCCCGAATGCGATAATCGCAAGTCCTTCCTCAAGTTTGAATTTGAGACCTCGGTTCACCGATTTGAAAAACACCGCCTGCAGAATCGCGTTGGGATCCTTAAGCGTGAAATAAATGTGGCCTGATGAGTGGTACGTGATATTTGATATTTCACCGCGAACCCATATGCTCGTGAGATCCGGTGCTCCTTCGATCCTGCGCTTGACGATCTGCGCGCATTCGCTGACAGTGATTACTCTGTCCATCATTCTCCGCCGGCGAGGTACTCAGAAATATCACATACGCGTATTGACTGCGCTCCTATCTTCACTATACCTTTACAGATCATTTCAACGCAATGGGGACATGCGGTTACCACCGTTCTCGCGCCGGTTGAATATATATCACGCGCGCGGAATTCAGCGAGCGCATCAGCTTCATTTCCATTCCATTTAAGATGACCTCCGCAGCAGAAGCTTTCCGTTTTTGATCGGGGCATCTCGATAAAAATCGCACCGGTTCCCGTAATCAGTTCCCGTGGGATATTATATGAATCATTATATCTCCCAAGAAAGCAAGGATCATGGTATGTGACGGGGAAACGGATGTCCGCGTTCATTTCGAGATTTCCTTCTTCCATGAGAAAACGCAGTATCTGGGTCGAATGAACAACAGTGTATGAATGTGACATCCCGAGTTCACGGGCGAGAGCGCGGTATTCTTTATTGAGCACATTGTATCCATGCGGGCACGATGCGATGATCTGTTTTACACCATAACGCGCGAATGTTTCAAGATTGGCGGTGGCAAGTTTTCTGAACAGCGATTCGTTACCCGCACGAAGAGCCGCGTCACCGCAGCACACTTCTTCAGTCCCGAGCACACCGACAGATATTTTCGCGTTGCGGGCAAGAGACAGAAACGCGCGTGCGCTTTTCCGTCCGCTCTCCTCCGATACCGCACAACCCGCGAAGTACAGGAAATCAGCGCTTCCATTCACGGAAAGGGGTGCAACTCCTTCAATACCCGAAAACCATGTCCCTCGGAAATCATTACTCTCCGCGGTTGTATTCTTTTCAAAAATGGATTCAACGGTTTTTGCGAATCCCTCCGGGACTGAATCCGATCCCTTACGCAGATCAACGATCTTTTGCAAATGATTGATTCGGGACGGACAGCTTTCCGCGCATGCACCGCACATCGCGCATGACCAGAATTCATAATCATGAACATACTCGCGGATTATTCCATCACCCGGATTATTTTTTCGTACATGGTCATCAAGGCACTGCGACAGTTCATGGATTATTTTTTTCGGCGACAGCGGCTTACCCGCGAGAAATGACGGACATGCGTCCTGACATCTACCGCATCCTGTACAGGCATCCAGATCCATCAGCTGTTTTGCGGGAAAGTCAGTGATGCGCGTGATCCGATTCTCCGCAGAAAGCGATACGGTATACTTCATGCCGCGCGCCCGGCATACAGGGGGACACGCATACACGTTCAGCAATGAGACGGTAAGACGCCTGAAAAAATATGACGCACCGAGAGCGACGACGAGAAGTCCCGCGGCGGAATGCAGACACCATATAACGAACTGAACAGGCGTAAGAAAACCTTCAGATCCTGACATAAATATCTTCGAAAGCGCAAAAGAGAATGGAGCCCATACCTCGAAATCAGGACCTCCGCTGATCGCGATTCGAAGCGCGTTCTGCACAAATCCGAGGAACAGAAAAAACAGAACAAGAAAGAATGAAACATATTCATTCCGGGTTGTCGCCACGCTTGAAGGCTTAATTGCGACACGGCGAATCAACGCCGCTGCTAATCCGGTAAAAGCCGTAAAGCTGAACATATCATCCATCAGTGTGAACGCGATATAATAGTATCCGGTCAGAAATCGTATATTGAAAACCGGAGCAGTGAAGTATTCCTGAACAAAGACCACTGTATATATACAGACCAGTCCGGCGAATCCGTAGAAAACCGCGGCATCCATGATACCGTTCAATTCACGGAGAGTACGTTTGTGGAGAACAATCTCCTTGAGTACGACAGAGACCCTTCCCCACTCAAAGCGGGGCTTGACATCTTTGGATCCGCGTCTCCACACCGCAACGCGGGCAAGAAGTGTAACAAAGAAAAATACAACCGCCGCAAGGCACAGCCCTAAGAAAACCCACGGAAAAATCGCAAACCGATCGGACACTGTGAAGAAAAAGTCGCGCGTTACATCATGCACGGGATAGCCATAAAGAAAGTCAGTCACGATCGCCTCCGGAACAGGGAAAATGTCGCTCTCTGAATCGCCCATTTCAGAGGGTTGTCAAGGGGAATTTGAATGATTGAGTTGGACGGGATATTCATCTTGTCACGGGTTATAATTTCCTGAACAATCCCGCTATCGCGGTCACCGGATCACTTCACAGGAAAAGACACGCCGCACTATCTCACGTTCCGCCGTGTCAGATACAATTCGAACTGGCGGGCGAAGGCCGCTTTGTCTTTGTTCGCGAAGGGAGGAGGTCCTCCTGTCTCAACACCGCCCGATCGAAGCTGATCCATCATATCACGAATTGTCAGCCTCTCTCCAACATTGTCTTTTGTGAGAAGCTCTCCTCGAGGCGTGATGACAAATCCTCCCTTCTCAACCGCGCGCGCCGCGAGAGGAATGTCTGAAGTGATTACCAGATCATTTTCAGCGACAATATTGGCGATACGGTCGTCGGCTTCATCCGGACCGCTCGGCACAATAATCATAGAGATGAGCGTGGATTCCGGATGCCTGATGCCGGTATTGGCGACCAGTACAACCTCTATGCCGAGCCGTGCCGAAGCGCGATAAATCATTTCCTTCACCGCAATCGGCGCCGCATCGGCGTCAATTATTATGCGCATCAGTTCCTCCACTCGGTACGTTCAGAGTCACGATGCCATACACAGGACGAACAGCAATACAAAAAGAACAGGATTAACCGCTCGTCGTAAAATATTGTGCGTCGCATTGAAGACTACGATTCAAACCGTCCAGAGGAACAAACCATTACCGGATATATACTGCCCCGGATATTGAACGGATCATCGTCATCAGATCTCTGAGCCGAGCCGGGTACAGTACGATGTCCATTCTACGGATGTTTCAGAGTATTGAAGAAAACAAGAATATCGATGTTGAACACGCCATCAACACACCCGATGAAACCGATATAGTGAGTGCGGCTGATCGATGGCTTTCCACACTTAAAACACTTCACACTCAATCCAGTGACCTGCGCGGACTGATAAGAAAAGCACTCAATTTACGGTTAAAGTGACTTCTGCATAAACATCACGTCGATGTAACGATCGAATTTGTATCCGATTTTTAACAACACTCCCGATTCCCGGAATCCACTTTTCACGTGAAGCCGTACACTTTCAGGATTCGGAAGCGCGATCACACCGATCATTTCGCGGAAGCCTTTTTCTTTCGCGACCGTACACAGCCTATCATAGAGCTTGCTCCCGATTCCTTTCCCGATATGATCTTGTGCTACATACACCGTTGATTCAACAGTATGACGGTACGCCGCGCGCGTACGGAATTCTCCGTAATACGCATACCCCAGTAATATGTTATTCTGTTCCGCCACGAGCCAGTCATACTTCGCGAGTTTGGACTGTATACGGATTTTCATTTCACTGGCTGAGACCTCTTCTGTCTCGAAGGTGATCGGAGTGTATGCAATGTAATGATTATAAATAGATGCGATATGCTCCGCATCACGAAGATCAGCGGATCTGATAATCATGAGAAAGACTCCGTAAATAGAACACGCACCAGGCGATTGAGACGTGCGAAGAATCGCAAGATCATATACCTGGAGAATGAAAGTACATTATTGATTAAGTATACATTTCACATCTGATCAGCCAATCTGCTTCTATTACACAAGATAATACATATTCTTTGTAATAATCCACTATTGATTACGTCAGCATAAAAGAAGACATGCTGTTGGACGTGTATATACTAATATCACGGCTTCACCGTCACGGAGTTTATTCGAAGCTGGGCATTTTCTACAGCTTTCTTGAATTCCGCACTTACCTTCTGCATCTCTTTCATTTTCTTCTGTACCGATTCAGGCGGAGCACTCATTCTACTCCCATTCGTTTCTCCGGTTATTTCAATCATCGTATCTGATATTTTTTTCATTTCCACACTGAACGATGTCATCAATAATTTGAATTCATCAATTGTTGTTACAGTTCCAAGTTGCGTGATATATTTTCTCTGTAATGAGAGCTGATCTTCTATTACTGAATCAATTTTATCATACTGCGTTGATATAGACTTCATTTGCTTCAGCGGAATATGCCGATCAGGAGATTCACTTCTTTTTGCCCTATTCACGACAAATAATGACAGAGAAATAATAACAACCATAAGAAGCATTATTGTGCTTTTCTTTTTCATATTATTACATCCAAATACATACTAATTCAATCTACCGCACCAAACAAAATAAGTTCAGGAACAGCTCAATTGATTTATGGCATTTTACAGCCACCGATTATTAGACGCAATTCATATTCTATTATAGTCCGGGAACTATCAACTTACTAATTGAACACATTACATTTTTGCTATTATTTTCTGCTCAGCGAAATTTATCATTGCATTATATTGGTTAGGCGATTCTACTATATCAATGTGTGCACTTTCTACTAAATATCTATAATTTATGTTAACTTGAGCTCATTGAATTACATTTTTGATCAGTGACCTGAACCACATATCATTGTGCTCCGCAGTTGCGTTAACCTGACAATAGATGAACCATTGTTCAACTAACATCATACACAATGTTAGGGTGTCTTAAGTATATAAAGCGTTCAAAACGGTCAAGGAGGCCTGCATGATACACTTTAAAAGAATCCTGTTGCTTTGTCTATTTTGCCTTTTCCCTCTTGTTTCATTCCAATGCTTCAATGGATCAACTTCATCAGATGGTTCAGATCCCGAATCAGGTGCGATGGAACAGCTCTCTGACTCAAGATCCATCATTGATGACAAAGAAGCGGTACAGAAAAGTAGCATAGGAACAATCAGCCTATGTAAGAAATGGATATGGGCTGCTACGCATCAACAAGCCAACTTATCAAAACCCCAATATCAGCAAGATTTTTATAAAGAATGGTACTTTGCGACACCGGGATACTGGAAAGCACACTACTGGTATTCCTGGACCCAATACGTATGGATAGGCAATTGGTGGAACGGTCATTGGGAAGCAAGAAACCATGATGTATACTGGTATGAATGGATTGCTCCGACTAACTGGACATATCGGCTTAAACCCTATCCATGGAAAACACTTACCGGTTATGAAATGAGTCCAGTGTACGGCTGGGAATACAAAGGCCTCACAAGTGCAGACATCAATGACCCCGTTCAAGAATGGAAATCAAGAGATTCAGATAATCCGGTGCTATCACTGGCATTTAATTCTGGAAACAAGATTAAATGGTATTGGGGAGGCTGTACCACACTAATTGGCGTTCTTGAAGACGGTCCAATTAAAGAGATACTTTTAGTTGATGGATATGTCAGCAAGGAAGCTTTTGGCATATCGGACTTTACATTATCACCGTTAGGCATCGGCCGAGTGAAGCAATATTCCAAATTTATCTCATCATTACTCGCAAAGGGTTTCACGATTAAGGGACTACTTGTTTCTCACGCGCACGCTGATCATGTCGGAGATGTTCCATTTCTCATCTATTTTCTGAAAGAAATGAACCCGGGAATGAAGGCTTTTCCGATAATAACAGATTACTTTACCTATAAAGATGCAAACAAACCAATTATCAGCGAAGATATTATAAGCCTCTTTCACCCTGGTTTCAAGGATGAATTCAAGCAGTTCAACGAACTTGTTACTAACGTTATCGTATATAACTGGAGCGTAATCCATCCAGCGTCCTTGATAAGTGATCTGATAACCGCAAATGAGAACTTCTTCGCTATACGCAGAGACAATCATCCAATTTCCAGTTACGGCAAACCGTATTCGCAAACATACTCTGTTTATGATATGGCCACAAGAAACTACAACAAAGCTCTTGTAGATTCAGATCATCTCCAATTGGGAAATTTCTCAATAGCAATACGATTGATGGATCATGCAAATGTTCCGGGAGTGGATGAAAGGTATCGCGTTAACTGCTTCCAGGTATGGAATAAAGATATCGGAGACAGAGGGAAGGTTCTCATTCTGGACTCTACCGACAATGCATCCTTTGTACCGAAAGGCGTGATAATCAACACTGATCATATCTTTTTAACCTGGGCGCCGTACTTTTTTACCGGTTTACTCGATTCACTTATGGGGTATAACAGAGAGAAAACGGCAATTACCGTAAGGGATCATGTACGTTTCTACTCAGGAACAAGCGATATCCACTTTGTTGTCCCGATGCATGTTGACGACATTATGGCAGTAACGTACGGAACAACACCAATATGTGACGTCAATACGTTCTATACTTTCTCTGGTTATCTCAAACCGACCGGATTTACAACACCCATTGTTCTCCCTTCATATAAGGCTATCAGTTACTTTTTACCATCACATCAATTCAGTATGCCGAACATAATGATGAGCACACGTGAATATCTTAAAGGACCATACATGTCCACATATTCTGAAATACTTCCCTTGGATAAAACCCTGATCACAACTCCTCATGTTGATGTGCTTAGATGGTCGGGATATAAAGAGTTTTATTACTATGCGCCGCAAATCAGTGAACCGGAAAAACCGAAAATTGCTTTTGCGATTTTCGGTAACAGAGCCGGTCTCGAGTACTGATTACCTTTATCATCGGGGGCAGAAATGCTCCCGATGAAACTTACACCAATTTACAGAAATATGCCCTCAGTTTATCATCATTGGATCCGTTATCTGACACTAATATCTTAAACGTATTGTGCTGATACTATTGCATAATTAAAAGAAAGACCGCTTACCGCGGTCTTTCTGAATAATCATCTGAATCAAGAATCAGTCTTTCTTTGTCGCAATGAGCTGAATTTTATTCGGGTAGCTTTTCACTATCTCAATATTAAATCCGCCGGCAGCGGCTTTGTTCGTGAACTCGTCTGTTAAATCGACAGTTTTGCCTGCGAAAAGAACATTAAGTCTTGTTTCCTTGCCCTGCTGTCCTTTGACTTCAACTTTTTTTATTCCACGGCATCGCTGGATCAGAAACTCGCGGAACTTAATCATTCCTTTCTGATCAAGACCGGCAACACGAAGCTGTATCGGGCGGCGCGTTGCTGACTCAAGGAACTTGCGGGTAATCTGATTCATGAAATTCCCGGCCTGGAATTTTCCTTCTTCATCATTTTTACCGAGTACGCGGTTAGAACCAAGACATGCCTGAATCGCGTTCTTTGACGCGGTATCGTTATCGATATGGATCGCGGGAGCGTTATGCGATACAGTCGCGAGAATATCGCCTGTATATACATCAACCGCTTTAAGGTTTACGATCGCCTGTTTCGACTTCATGTTCTTGTTGAGGCTCTTTATCGCTTCACTCTGATCGGAGGTTTTGACTTCTCCGAAGATGATTACTTCAGCGCCGACATCATCGAGGAGAAGTGATTGAACACCGTCATTTCCGCGAACCTGACCCGAAATCGCCTTCTGCATGTCAGACTTGTCCTTCTGAATGAGGGAGATAACAGTCGAGGGATCAACAAACTGGAATCCCGAGTTGCCCATGATTTCCATAATTGAAAGTTCAGACACCGTCATCCCGGGAGAGTTCTGCTTCTTCTCGAAAGTTTCATTGAGAAGCACCATGAATTTAGGACGTCCGTAATTATCGAGAGTTGTGCGGATGAGATCTCCGACAGCAGCGGGATACACATCGCCTTCGATGGTCACTGAATACGTTTCAGCGTCCGCCTTTCCTTCTTTCACGACTTTCTGGTTCTTAACCATACCGGTTGAGCTTGCTTCAACGATTGAAGATACAAGCTGAAAATCCTGAACCGTCGCACTTGAGCTTATATTAGTACCGAGAATCTGCTCCACAAGTTTTCTGCACGCATCATCGGTTGCTTTGTCGCGCGCGAGCCCCAAATCGCCGTCATAAATTGCTGCATACCCGGTTGCCTGACCGTGATTAGGGTTTGACGCGGATTTGTCTCCCTTTTTCACGCTCTTCCCGCCTCCGCACGAAACGACCAACGCAAGTGTGAGGAGCATGACAGGAATCATTAACGCACGTTTCATCTTTTTCTCCTTCATAATCTGTTTATCCTGACAGTTTTCTATCTATCTTTCAGGACGGAGTAGTAAATCAGCGGCCGACAAAAAAGTCAACATACTTTTTATTACAAATATACTCCAATTGTTCATGTAAATTTGGGGCTTTTTAAACAACTGCTTCATCTCTTATTCAATAAGTCAAAAACCAGTTATTCCAATGGTGTTTGACTGCAAGGTCGGTTTGAAAAAGTATGATTTTTCAACCAGCCATTATGATACAAAACCAGCTTTACTAATCAGTCTGACCCGTTGTAATATATTACACGAAGTTCGCATCGGATCGGGTCATTCATAGCCCCCGAATTCTTTTCCTTATCCCGCAACAATCAGGAGTGAGAATGAATCAATGGCGATTTATCGATGATACAACCCATACCGGTCAAGAAAACATGGCTCTTGACTATGCCCTTCTCTCATCAGTCATCGCGTGTGAGTCCGCTCCTGTACTCAGGTTATACGGATGGAATTCTCCCACAGTCACAATTGGGTATTTTCAGTCAATCGACGAAGAAACTGACCGCGCACAATGCCGTGCGCGGCACATTGACGTCATCCGGCGCATAACCGGAGGAGGAGCGGTTTTCCATGCGGCGGAAATAACGTACAGCATCGTCATGCCCCTCGACGGATCGATTGTTCCCGCAAATGTAAATGACTCATATACTGTCCTTCTGTCGCCGATTGTCGATGCGCTGAGGGATAATTCCATCGATGCTATTCATGTACCGATTAATGATATTCTCTCAGGAGGGAAAAAAATATCCGGCAGCGCGCAAATCAGAAGAAAAGGCGTTCTGCTCCAACACGGCACCATCATTCTTGATATGGATTTTTCCATGGCATTCTCGTGTCTCACCGTACCCGCGTCAAAAAACGAGCGGCATCGCATATTCAATCCGGAAGATAGGGTCACAAGTCTCAGAAAAATCATCGGAGACAACGCGGTATCGGATCTGTTCATTAAATCGCTGCGTACCTCGATCGCTGATCGGTTTGCGGCATGTTTCAACGCAGATCTGATTCCCGATAATTTCACAGCTAATGAATATGCGTCTAAATCGGAAGCCCAACGTGAGCTATTCGCGAATACAGAATGGAATGAATCAAGAAAGACCAGACTGGGAATATGAAAACCATGCGTCCGCAAAAAGGGTACTTCATAAAACTTTCTGTAAAATGTACCGATATAATATTTTCAACTATGTGTATTAATTAGTAAAGGATAGTATTATACATCTAAAATACACATTTTGAACGCAGTACTCAAGTTAAAGCCGGTCATCCTTTGTATTTCTCATTCCGCAGGATATATCCAAAGCGTTTTTTCAGTGCAAAATGCAGAACAACTATTACTCACTTACCAAGCGATGTTTTCCCGCAACGTGTTGTCGTTGTTAATAATTATTCTATTACATCATATTGTTTTACGAAATAAGAATACCGTTACTTAATCACGATTGAACCAAGTATCACTTATATGGAATACTCTTATAAGAACACCATGTCGACCAAGCGGCTTTTGTGCTACCGTCATAATTTCGCAGTCCGGTCTGATTCAATGTTCCGCTCGTTGCCGGATCATGCATGAATATCCAGCTTACGAATACAGGATTCAACACTTTCATCTGATTCATCAGCACGCCGAGAAATCTGTTCTGGTCTGATTCTGAATTTTTACTTGAACTCCAGCCCACTTCGGATATTGCAATCGGTTTATTTGTATGTGTTTTAATATCGGCATAGTAATCTGAAGGAATAGCCTCAGGTGTTGTATATTGAACTTCGGGATAACTTGTAAATACCAGCATGTCTAGTTTACCGTCGTAATCTGCAATCAGATCCCATTGCGGATCTACAGACACTCCCCATGTGCTGTCACCGATTCCATTCATCATTTCAAGCTGAAACGTAACAAAAACATTTGTATTCGGATAAAGCGCCTTTACCTCATCGTATAACGATTTATAATACGACACAAACAGCGCATAATCAGCAGAATGATTCAGATAATATGAATTCACTTCGAATGCAAGAGCAAGATATTTGGGGTGATATGCGTTGCAGATTGCAAAGACTGTCTGCCGGTACAGGGCTTTTGCTTCAGTATTACCCCAGTTATTCGCGGGATTCGCAGGAACACTCAGTATCGGCTCATACGTTCCGCTCTGCGTAAAGAAATTAATCCCGTACATGACTTCATAACTATACGAGCTTTTCTGGCCGCCTATGAGCGTGATCAGACTTGGTATTGAACCGGGAGTCGTACTCGCATCCTGCCAGGGATCCTGGGCAGTGACAATTTCAGCTGAGGAACTTATTTTTCCGAGCATATCAAGCCAGTCAGAAGACTGTGCCGGAGCATTGAGATTTCGGGGTATCGGGGCAATACCCATCATATAACTTCGCGACGCACCAAATGAATCCGACGAACCGGAACCGCATCCTGCAAAGGACATAATCGAAAAAAGAAATACGCTTATGGCTGGTGTAATCCGCATATTTTGCTCCGTCATGTATTTATTTTGTATTATTCAATTCAATAGAACATTAAGCATTCAACAACTTGTTAATACTTATAAATGCAGCCAGTACTACATTTTCAACTATTAATCACCGTGATCTATTCGCGAATACGGAATGGAATGAATCAAGAAAGACCAGACTGGGATTATGAAAACCATGTGTCCGTATAAGGGTACTTCATAAAACTATTTGTACAATGTACCGATGTGCATATAGACAAGAGCGGTTTACGAAAGGATTAACGTGCATATTTCAATCGCACCGTATAATGTTCTGCACAGCTCCTACTAACTAATTATTCCGCAACCGTATGTATATAATGACACAATTCCATTTCCATTACAATATTGTGTTATAATAGAAGAGGTTGTAACTTAAACCGTTCACATGATTATCCGCAACGTTTCCTTACCTACGCAGTACGGTTCAATCACCTTCGATCTGAAAATCCGCAATATGATATACAGTCTGTTCCTTAGTTGCCACAAATTCCCAGAACCTGCGTTCTTCCCGCGTTGTCCCTTCATACAGAACAAGGTACACTTTTACGCGCGACAGAGGATGTCCAAACGCTCCGTAATTCTGTATTTGTATTGAATATGTCCCGGGAAGAGCTTTGGCCATTGTGAATGTCTGCGGCGCGAAATTCGAATCATCATATACCAGATTCCCCCCACTTGGGGTTGTTGTCTGCGCCCAATAACATTTTGCGCCTTTTGGATCAGTGACCCATAAATCCACAAATGACGGAGTGTCCCACGTAAGAAGAACCTTTATATCACGCGATGGAACTTTTGCGAAAAATGATACCTTTGACCGCGCGTTATCCGCCTGAATTTCCACAATATTGATTCCAGGAGCCGCAACTGCCCGTATCGAAAAATTTCCGCCATGAAGAGGAAGCGTCTGCGGTAATCCATTCAGCACAAGCATTGCTGATTTTTTTGTATAACCGGTTATTGAACCCTTGATTACATATACGAATTGAGTAGAAAACCCATTCTTGGGTGATTCAATAACAATGCTCGCCGCAGATGCAGCGGTTTTCATACATACAATAACTGACAATACATATAGAAAATGTTTCATAACTATATCATGTCCTTGTTTGTTTGAATCTCAACAACTTTTTAATCACAAAACCGCTGGTATGTGACATTTCTATTATTATGCATTTATTAATTTGAATAATTAATTCCCCGGAGTTATACTTTTGAGAACTTCTCTTCCTTGTGAAGTGAAGACGAGTTCTATCCAGGGATTTCCCCAGATAAGAGCTGGAACCCGCAGATGAGCCCGGAAGAATCAGCAGACCGATTACGCGGATAGTTCTTTTCACGATTCACACGAAGCAGGCGGTTATCGATGTACCGCATTTCTTGTGCGCACCTCTGCACTCCCTGCGTGCGGTTTCGAAATACTCATTGTCTGAAGACTGATAACCGCGTTATTCTTCGTTGAATGTGAATAGCCCGCGCATGGCGCACACATGTTTTATACGGTCTTGACCACCTATTTCAGGAGATTTTTATGAGCAGAAAACTTTCCCCCGTAATACATGTTGATGAAGAAAAATGCGTCAATTGTCACGCATGCATTTCCGTATGCCCCGTAAAATTCTGTAATGACGCATCCGGTGATCACGTGCATATCAATCACGATATGTGCATCGGCTGCGGCACGTGCATCCGTCATTGCACCCATGACGCGCGTTATGGCATCGATGACTTCCCGCGATTTCTGGAAGACATACACTCATACCCATTCATTGCGGTTGTCGCTCCCGCGGCTGCATCAAATTTCTCCAGCGTACTTTCACTCAATGGATTCCTAAAGTCATTCGGTGTGGAAGCGTTTTTCGACGTGTCATTCGGCGCTGAACTGACCATCAAATCATATCTCGAATACATAAAGTCGGCTTCTCCATCAACTGTCATCTCACAACCCTGCCCGGCGATTGTAACATTTATAGAAATCTATCATCCTGAACTTATTCCTTATCTCGCACCCGCTGATTCCCCGATGCTTCATACGGTGAGAATGATCAGGGAATACTACACAAAGTATGCCGATCATCGGATCATAATGGTATCTCCATGTTACGCTAAAAAACGCGAGTTTGATGAAACGGATTTTTCCGACACGGTATACAATGTCACAATAAAATCACTCGCCGATTATGCGGTCACTAACGGACTTAATATCGACGCATGTCCCGAAACGGATTTTGATAATCCTCCCGCTGAACGTGCTGTTGTGTTTTCAACTCCGGGTGGTCTTCTTGAAACTGCACGTCGGGATCTTCCCGGAGCTGGTAATGTCACGCGGAAAATCGAAGGTGTTGAACACATATATCATTATCTTGAAACGCTGAAAGAATCCATCCGTTTGGGAGAAGCTCCGCTTCTGGTTGACTGTCTTAACTGCGCGAAAGGATGCAATGCGGGACCCGGAACACTCAACCATGATATTCCGCTCGACAGAATAGAATCGAGAATCAACAAACGCAAATATGCGATGAAAGAGAAATACAGCTCAAAAGAAAAACACTCATCCAAAAATGTCAACCGCATCATCGCCAAATTCTGGAAACCGTCGTTATACGCACGATCTTATACGGATCTCAGCGATAACTTCAGCGTACGTGAGCCCGATCATAATTCACTCACAGATATTTTCCGCAGTATGAACAAGTTCAGCCGGTCGGATATGTATGACTGTACTTCATGCGGATACAACAAATGCGATCGCATGGCCAAAGCCGTGTACAATGCTCTCAACAAACCGGAAAACTGTTACCATTACAAAGCTTCCCTTCTTCACGGCAAAGATGAAATGACCTCAATGATTTCAAAGCTGGAAGAAAAGAACAGGGGATTTCTTGAAATATCAGAAGCGCTTCAGAATCTCATCAATGAATTTGGCGTACATATGTCGGAGACTGAAAAATCCGTAGGCCACACCACCGAAACCATGACGCACATCATTCAGGCAAACAATGACGCGAACAACATCGTCAATCTCGTAAATGACATTTCTTTTCAGACAAATCTGCTTGCTCTCAATGCGGCAATTGAAGCCGCGCGTGCGGGTGACGCGGGAAGAGGATTCGCGGTGGTCGCCGCAGAAGTGAGAAATCTGTCCATGCGTTCAGCCGAGTCGGCTGGCAGTATCAGAAAAATCCTGAGTGAAAACTCAGATAACATTTCACGCGGTAACTCGGATGTAAATGATATCACCGATAATTTCAAAAGAATTCAGGAATCTCTTCTGTCATTTACGGGAATCATGACCCAGATGAATCAGATATTCAAACAATAAAGCAGGATAATTGCACGAGACACAGCCGGCGATAAAAGTTGATAAAAGCAGTGTACGGGACGGTCGCGACCGTCCCGTACACTGCTTTTGCGAATCATCTATTCTTTACACCACCGAACATGACCTATCCATAAAATATTTCTACCCGGAATCTAAAGAGCTTATTTCATTTAATTTAGAAGAAGTCCGCGAAAAGCATATACTGTCACCCAAACAAACGGCATGATTATTGATAGAACAATAATCCTTTTACCTTTTTTCCTGTCCGTTTGTTCGAATCGATATTTTGTTTCACCAGAAATATTTCGTTTTGAAACCAATATATATATTCCAAGTACTATCCCGATTAAGCTTCCACATGAAGCTAATGTATACCCCCATGTAATAATCTTTTTTTTCTGTTCTATTTCAATTTTATCATCTTTCATATATTCAAGAAATGTTAAATCAATGCCTCGACATTTTGCTTCTTCAATATAAAGACCGTAAATTCCTTTTTGGAATGTTTTTTCACCCATCAATAAGAAATCATTTATATCTCTGTTTCTTAATGACTTTAATACACTTTGATCCATTACTATATTACCTCTAATAATGTTTTCCGATAACTGATGTCTCCGTTCCGAGTTACACAGTATACTTATCATTGTTCATTGGACAACACCGTATAACATTTCCCTCCATTACAGATGTCACTCCCTCAATCTGTCACTTTATTTATCGGTCGCAAGCGGAATCTTATCTTGTCCATGTAATCGTAATTATCAAAGTAAGCATTGTTTCGCAGACATTTCTCCCCCCTGCCTCAAACAAAAACCCCCGGCTCATCACCGGGGGTTTGTTATCTCTTATTTCTTTATCAACTTGTAAGGATTCAGCCCATAACCACTTCAACGGCGTGTGAACCGGAGGTGAAAACCGGAACGAGACTTCCGTCAACCTTCTTACCGTCGACCGTCATCTCTTTAACGCCCTTCGACACATGATTCGGATTTTTCACGGTGATCGTGTAATCAGCACTGCGAAACTTTCTCGTGACCGAGAATCCGGCCCATGCCTTGGGAATACACGGATCAATGCGAAGTCCGTTCACTTCGGGACGTACCCCGATGATGTACTGAGTCGACGCCACGTAGGTCCAGCTCGATGTACCGGAGAGCCATGTGTTGCGCGCGAGACCGAACTGCGGATGCTCGTCGCCCAGGATGTTCTGCGGATAGCAATAGGGTTCGCACTCGTAGCGCTCGATGATATCGTTCTTCGCCGCCGGGTTGATCTGCTTGTAATACTGCATCGCAAGATCACCGTCGCCGAGCTTTGTTGACGCGATCATCGTCCACGGATTCGTGTGAAGGAACACGCCGCCGTTTTCCTTCGCGCCCGGAGGATATGTGGTCACTCCGCCGATCATCGGATCAAACCCGTTGTAACCGGGTGCTGAAAGTTTCACACCAAAATCGGTATTGAGATGTTTCTTCACGGACTCCATACATTTCTGCGCGCGTTCAGGAGACGCTATTCCTGATATAACCGCCCATGTCTGTGAGTTGATCCAGATCTTTCCCTTCTCGCTCTTGTGAGTACCGATCGGGTTTCCATTCTGATCAAAATAACGTACATACCACTCGCCGTCCCACGCGGTGTCTTCAACCGCTTTCTTCATCGCCTGGTAATATCCTTCAAACTTCTTCTTTAATGCATCGTCCTTTTTTATTTCGCACAGTTCCATCATTTCAAGAAGAGCTTTACCGTACTGGTTCGCGATAAATAACGACTCGGCTCCGGTGGGAAGATTCACCGTGTCATTCCAGTCCGCGAATCCCAGCAGCGGAACGCCGTGACGGCCCTTGTTCTTTTCGGTGAACTCAATCGCGCGCACGAGATGTTCCCAAATAGGAGCTGATTCAATCGGCTTCTTGCTCGCGTCCTTGTCGTAAAACGGAAGCTGCTTGTCAAGAAACGCGAAATTGCCTGTTTCCTTGACATACGCACCGACCGATAGGATCGGCCAGAGATGATCATCGCCGTAGTATTTCGGGCGATCAGGGCTTTCATGCGAATCACCGACGCTCGCTTCCATGGTGAGAGGATAAAACTGGTGCATCGCCGATCCGTCGCGCTTCTGCACAGACAGCACCTTCTCCACGAGTTCAATCGCTTCGCCGGGCATATTCGGCATCACGCCGAGAACATCCTGCGAAGAATCACGGTATCCCATTCCGCGTCCGCCGAATCCAAGCTGATAGAGCGAAAGGTCACGCGACCAGTTCTTGGTGGTATGGCACTGACGCGGATTATGCACGTTCACCATCGTGTTGAACGCTTCATCCGGCGTGTTGATCTGCATTGTTGAAAGGTACTCGTCCCAGAATACCGACAGTCCGTTGAACGCGGTATCAATGTTTTTTACATCGAGGAACTTCGCGATCTTCTTCTTTGCATCCGCCACCGACGCTTCCTGTCCCATGAGAACAGTCGTACGTTTGGTATCGTTCGGTTTCATCGAACCGAAGTGAAGCATCAGCGCGGCGATATTGTCCCCGCGATTGCACTCCGTATTATTAAGCTCGGCATTCTGAAGCGTGAGCGGTTTCGCCCATGAGCCGTACTCGTTGTTGCCGAGGAACGCCTTGCGGTCACCGTCGAACGAAGACGCCGCTGTTGTCGCGGTGAAGTAATTGATCGCCATGTCGCGTTTCATAAACGCGTATTGTTCAAGGATTATACGATCCCCGTCGCGATGGTTCTTCACCGTCATGGTCTGGGGAACCCAGTCCGCGTTCGTAAGCTGTTTGAGCGCGTCAAAGTGAGAAAACTCAGCTACGGGAATCACGTCGATTTCACGGGCGGTCTTTCCTATATTCGTGACTTTCACATCCTGAAAAAGAACCTGATCGTCATTAGACGCGAAAATCGTGATTTCGGTACGGATACCGAACGCTTCGGAAATGTATCTGTTATACGCCATACCCACATGGCACTCGAACTTGTCGAGATCCACCAGAGTCGGAGTATAGAACGGAGAATACGTCACATACTTCCCGCTGTCATCCTTGAAGCGGATGTAGATCGTGCTTCCCTTAAAATCGGAAGACGGCATCTGCGCGATATACTTGGTGATTCGGTTGTTGGCCGGATCGCCCTTGCACAGTAATACCCCGCCCGTATGATCGACAATTCCGCCAAAACGGAGAGTGCCCACATAGTTAATCCATTTGACCGGAGTGAAGGGAGTGGTGATCACATACTCCTTCGCCGGATCATCAAAATAACCGCATTTCATATTGAACCTCATGAGATTTAATTTCCGCGTGAAGGTTAAGGATGCCCGCATGACCCTTTGGAATGCAAGAATTTTTCCGGCGCAATAATGCCCTCACCTTAAAATCTTTTCAGGAGAGGGCATTATTTTGCGCAAAATACATGACTTAAATTTCTTTCTTGCGCAATTCACTCGCGGGGAGATCAAAGCGGATGATTATTTCTATCAAGGTCAGAACGAATTTTATACACGACTACTTTACCGGAGTAAACACACACTGCGGATATCACTATTACACAATACCCGCAGTATGAGATTCGATTCACATTATTTTCTGTACGTACTCGCGAGCAGCCATACCGACCCCGCGACAATTGACTCCACACTGAGAATCAGAAGCCAGTTCATAACAGACGCGAGCGACTGCTGGGGAAGCCCCCATACGAACTTAGAAAAAACAATCTGGGCAATCCAGAACAGGAAAACCAGAAGCGATACGCGGTAAATAGTCTTTCTGCGCATAAAGGCGAACAGCGACAGAATGAGAACGGCGCCGCAGATAAGCTCGACAATACCGAAAAACATCTCAACCCCGACATGGTGGTTGCTGATCGCGAACACCCCTTCATCAACGTTCGGGAGAACTCCCACGAATCCAAGAAGCAGAAAAAATATACCGACGATCGCCTGCAGTGTTTTTACTGACATATAATGTCCTCCTAACCGAATATTGATTTCAGAAATCCGCCTTTTTTACGGCGAGAGAAACTGACCTTTTTTGATTTTCCGCGCTTCTTTGTCTTCTTCGCGGTTTTTTTCTTCGCCTTCCGTTTAACCGGCGCTTTTTTCTTTTTCACCGCGCGGATCTTTTTCTTTACCGCAGTCTTTTTCCTGACGGACTTTTTCTTTTTTGCCGCTTTCTTCTTCACCGTCTTTTTCTTTTTGACCGGTTTTTTCACCGCCTTCTTCTTCGATTTCGGAAGATCAGGAGCCTTGAAATATGTTTTATTGAATTCCCGTTTTTTGAACGATTGCAGTGTCCGGGTGATAAGATCTTCCGTATTAATGGTTTTATATGACGACTCGATAAAGTCGAACGAAAGATGAGCGAGCCCGCATCTGAGATAACTTGTCAGTTTCTCCTGAGACGCGCCTCTCTTATAAAGCGAAATGAGCCATTTCCGGAGCTTCGCTTCCCCTTTTTCGAATGTCTTCTCCGTCAGCTTACCGCCGCTTTTTTTGATGATAGAGTTCAGCATACGATGCACAGTCTGATAATCATCTGAATACGCGCGATCGATAACCTTTTCCCTGATAAGCCTCTGATCAAGTTTGATCACTACCTTGGAATCCGCCATCCTGTCCCCTCGTTGTGTCAGATTTTCATACGTTAACTGTATATACATATAACGTATTCCCCCGTCAATGACATTACGAAACTCACGCGTCTCACAAAACAACCCGATCAGGCGGATGAATAATCAATTAATTGACTGACAAAGTCTGGCAGACCATCATTAATAGAGTGCAATCCCGAGAAGGGTGTTTGTACGGGCGGTTCGCGAACCGCCCGTACAAACACCCTGTTTCTTATTGTCATCACATAAAAACATCTTGAAAGAAATCATGCGGTCACGGAGATTCACTCATTGTTCCGCACACCGCCTTATTCACGGAGTATTTTATGCGCATTTCAGCTCTCGGCCCAAAAGGATCTTTCTCCGAACTCGCGGCTCAGCGCTACGCGGAATTTATCGGCGGCGTAAACGAAATCCGCCTGTATCCGACAATCCTCGCCGCGTTCGAAGCGGTGGGAACCGAATGCGATGAAGGAATCGTTCCCATTGAAAACATGCTCGAAGGACACGTGTCTCTTTCCCTCGATCTTCTCGCGGGATCAAAATTTCATATTGTGCGCGAAATTATGATTCCGGTCGGGTTTTCGTTTATCGGTAACGCGGCTTCGCTTGATGAAATCACAAAAGTGTATATACAATCGGTCACTCAGGGTCAGTGCCGTAATTTTCTAAAAACCCTTCCGCGTACGGTGACTATTGAAACCACTCCGAGCAATTCCGCTTCATTCGATGAAGCGCTCCGGGGCATTCACGGTGAAGGCGCGATCGTACCGTGTCACATGACATCGTCCCCTCATCCTTTCGGTATTGTTGAAGCGGACGTTCACGACCATCCCGATAACATGACTCGTTTCGCGGTGTTGTCCTCACATGAATACCCGTACGATCCGTCGTGTCCGTACAGAACATCGATCGTGATCCTCGATGTGGCTGACGAACCTGGAGCTCTTTACCGCATTCTTGGCGAACTCCATGAACACAAGCTCAACCTTTCGTCCATTATCTCGCGTCCCAACCGCGAAGTATTCGGCAAATACCATTTTTTCATGGATATCGAATCGGAGTATCCCGGCAATCCCGAACTCAAACGCGCACTCGACAATATCAGCGTTAAAAACCGTATCAAGGTTCTGGGCTCATATCCGATCGCAGAATTAATGCAAAATGGATGATCCACGCTTTTGAGAATCATCCATTATTACATGCAATCAACGCTCCGTATTTTCATTTTTATCCGTTCTTTTTTACAAACATCCGCTCCCGGCATTGAACGCTTTTTAAACATTGTTTGCCAGTCACCCAATAATGAGTTTCTCAATTTATCTCATGAATAGAAAAATGTTGCGGGACTTTCCTTTCCCCCTTTTTTTGCGATCATTCTGGTCATAAATGCACGTCCTCTCTCGAGATCCCCTTCAAGAAATATGGCCTTGGAAGGGCATGCGACTATACAGTTGAGACAATGTATGCATGAATGAACATCACTCATAACGCATATTTTCCCCTCTTTCTCAATATGCTTCACCGGACACACCTTCTCGCAGCTGCCGCATCCCGAACATTTCCATTCATCAATGCTGACTTTCGGATATCTGCTCGCATGCCATTTCTTCTCATTGAACACAATATCTATAATGAGTTTTTTGATTCGGGATTGATATTTCAACTTACGCACGCAATCAGGCGCGTATTCAAAATCCGCGCTCATCACTGCCTTTGCCATACGCCGTATCTCTCTGATCATAATGCTTTCAGGCACCCGCGCGCTGAACTCTTTTTCCATGAAGGCTCGAGTCACTCTGTGTGGCGCGGATACTTTCAGTCCTCCGATAACCGTTCTTCCCGATGCGGACAGACGCGTTCCCGCCTCCTCCAGAGCGATTCCGGAGGTGATTCCGCCGTAGGTCACAAACGGAATCGCCAGTTTGCCCCATTTTATTCCGTCAGGCGCGGGAAGCTTTTCAATAAGATCTTTCACATGGTACTGCACATGATGCGCGTACACAGGTCCGCCGATAAGCAGTATGTCATGAGGCATAACCGTTTTCTCAAGATATCCGCGTACATCGTCTGTGGTGAAATATCCTTCACGTACGCAATCCAGCACCTGAATACTGATGTCTTTATCATGCGCAAACGACTCCCGAATCATCTCCGCCGCGCGAGCGGTATTTCCTGACGGGCTGAAATACATAATACATATCTTCATTTCCAACTCCTTTATTAGAGAACATACGTTCTTTATACTGGCAAAAAAATATCAGAGGAACTTTTTCATTCCGTTCATGTGGTATGTGACTATCATTGAAATATTATCCCTCGCCCATGCGCTGTCCCTGTAATTTCTGGCGACAGTGAGCGTATTATTGATGAGATTTGACGCGAAAATCACGAATGCGAATTCATTCCCCCTATTCCCCGCCTGTTTATTCATATGCCCGGCCAGAGCGGAAATGACGTACTCCTTGAACTTCGCGTATTTCGTTCCCGCGCTTCCATCGAAAAGAAGAACAAACTTGATTCGGTCATCCTCAACACTGTGAAACAACGCATCCTCCAGTGATTTGATATGATCCCCGTCATATTCTTTATCCTCACGGTGATTGATCATCTCCTCAAATCCCTTCTTGTATCCGGCGTGGTATGCCTTTACAATTTCATCGAAAATACTTTCCTTGTTTTTGAAATATTTATACAGATTACTTACTGTCATTCCCGTCTGTTCGGCGATCTGCCGCATCGTCGCCGTTTCAAATCCATGGCGATAAAAGAACTTCTCAGATACTCTGAGAATCTTTTCTCTTGTTTCCGGTTTTAAAGTCTGCATAATAACGAACACATGTTCTCTATTACATTTTTTGTCAACCACTTAATCATTTTTCCGGCGCACAATCAGATGATAATGAATTCTTCCGGAGCCGCAGTAAGGAGCTCCGCACCGTGTTCACGGATCACATAGGTGTTTTCGATTCCCACGACACCGACATCAGGAATTGATACCTTGGGCTCTATCGCGACGACCATATTGACGGCAAGCTGCATCGGCATCTTCGCGGCGAGAAACGGCGGTTCATCAAGCTGAATCCCTACACCGTGACCCACGAACCGGACTTTCTCTTTTCCGAGTCCCATGAATTCATCACTGAGTCCGCTTTTATCCGCCATCGCAAGCGCACGCTCGTAGGTACTCTCCCATGAATTTCCCGGTTTGAGCGACGCGACTACCGCTTTTTCGATCTCACACATCGCATTATACGCGTCGAGCACTCGTTGTGCAGGTTTCCCTAAACTCGCCATTCTCGTGATATCAACATGATATCCGTCGAGTACAAACCCGAAGTCACAGAGTACCGGCGTATTCCGAGGAATAACATCGAACGAAGCGCCGAACGGAAGCGCGGGAGAAACCCCCATCCCGGAGCAGATCCCGTCGAATTTATTCCCCGCAAGAGTATTCACTCCCGCTGAACATACTCCTGACGCGAGGACAAGTCCTTCCTGTTTGCTTGTAATTACACCATTCCCGCTCAGACGGAACGCATGTTCGATATGCGCGCTCATTTCCAGTTCGGTTATCCCATCGGTGAGCTTTTCACAAATCACATCAGTCATCTTTGATGCGAGCACTCCCGCACGGGTTTGTACCGCGATTTCAGTTTCTGATTTAATCATGCGGAGAAAGCGTACATCAGCCGAAATGTCTTCGACTGCCGCTCCGGGGGAAAGCTGAGCCATTCTCGTGACGGAAGAATATGAAGCCGCGTCGAGAATAAACGCGAGCTTTTTCGCATTCACCAGAGAATAGTGATTCCATATATTCTGCAGATCTTTCGATCCCGTAAAGTACTCAAAACTCATATGCGTAATATCATGTTCAATGCGGGCGGATGATTTTCTCGCCAGTACAAACGGTTTGCCATTCGCGGGGATCACGCAATACAGTGGAAGAACCGATCCCGTATAATAGTAAAGATCAGAACTCTGGTTGAAAACCGCCGCGTCGATGTTTCTTGTTCTCAGAACTTCAACAAGATTCTCTATACGTGCTTCAAATTCCCGCGCGTTGAATATCATCATTTGATCACTCCTGACAATGCCGTGTTTCTCCGGAATCATTTTCCGTTTATAATCCATAGCGGATATTGTAAAATAGTATTACCGCATCTCTGACTGTTAAAAACTGTTATTTTAATTTCATGTGGATACACAAATGTCGGGTTTTCAAACCATATTTAATATACCCATACCGTTTTTATAACCGTCACTTCACATAATCAACATAGCTTATCACGCGTTGCTCTGACAGAATAAGAGGGAGATAGAAAACGTCTTGACTTTACATGCATATACATATATTGTATCACCATATTAATAGAGGTTTGTATGGCAGTCAAAGTAATATTCTGTATCATCACCGCGGCGATAGCTCTGCTTTTCATTGCGGCTATTCCTACAATCGGCAACCGGAGTAAAAGTCTCGGGATACACCGTGAAATGTCCCCTGATGCGGGAGCCATGATTGTCAACGCAAAAGGAATCATAACCGTTTTTGCGGGTATCGCCTATATACTGGCGATCGTTGGTATCATGTTCGGAATACGACCCTTTCTTCTCGTCGGAACAGTTGGAGCATCTCTCTTCGCGGGATTCTACCTCATCGAACTGTTTCTCTGGGCATTTTCACATCCCATGGTATGGTTCGGCTTTGCGACGTTCGGGCTTCATAGCATAGTGACCGGTGCGTATTGCGTGAAACTATATACAACACGATAACGCTTGACCTTTCATATAAAATGGATCTTCATTGCCGGACTGATTCTCACTTATTCTCGAAAGGTTCCAACATGCAATTGACCGCTCCCGGTAATAATCTCGGTTTCAAAGTTAATAAAGCCAATGCCGCACTTCGTTCACTTTTTAACAGATACTTGCGTGAAGCGGGCGGAGTCCTTACTCCGGAACAATGGGGAATAATCCAATTCCTCATTGCTCACCCCGGCGTTAAACAGAATGAAATTGTGAAAGAAATCCGGTGTGATCAGACAACCCTGACACGAATGCTTGACGCGATGCAGATTAAAAACCTTGTCAGGAGAGATTCGAATCAATCAGACCGCCGGGCATTCAGAATATTCGCGACGGATGAAGCGGTACAAGCCCATCGTACGGCTCTTCCTTTCGTGAAAAAATATAATGAAGCGGTGATGGAATTAATCTCCGATAACGAATGCTCGATTGTAATTCAAACTCTCGATAAAATTATCTCTGGACTGAAGTGATACATCGCGAGTATTCAATCAAAGTGAAAGTCTGAATTCACTCAATCTTCTCGAATGTCTTTTCAATTTTGTTATAATTATAAATTGTCCCCGTTCCAATCTCGTAATACCATCCGTATATATTGAGAGCCCCCTTTTCGTATCTCTCCTCCACGCACGGGTAAGACAGAAGATGGTTCATCTGCTCGACGATATTCTCCTGCTCAACAAGCCATTCCATACCGCTGTCGACACCTATATGGCTGACTATTTCCTCCGCTTTTTTCTTCGCATCCCGCGCCAGCTCAAGCCATTTGCGGGTATGCGGTATTTTGTCCATTTCCTCATCACTCAGAAAGAGCGCTTTACACCCTCCGCAGTTTGAATGACCGCAGACGACGATGTTCTCCACATTGAGCACGGTGATCGCGTACTCAATGGCGGAAGTAGTCGCAAGGTAATCGGTTGAAGGGCGGTAATAGGGGACAACGTTCGCTATGTTCCGGATCACAAAGAGATCGCCGGGAAGGCTTTTTGTGATCATATCCGGAACAACCCTTGAATCTGAACATCCGATAAAGAGAGTATGAGGGTTGTGCGATTCACTTATTCTCTTGAACAGTTCCTTGTTCTTTTCAAAATCACTGCGGCTGAATTCTTTAACCCCATCAAATAATATCTTCATTATAAATGTCACCCTTTCATACGAGGATTTATTTCCGACATATTTATAGAATTATGCATTTTATTCAACCCACTTTTGATATACATTATTATCCCGTAACGCGCAATACTCCCACTATACATATCATCCTTATACCGCGCAATAGTTGTTGCAATCGTAAAACTCTTTGATAATGATACCCCATACTATTTTAGCACACAATCGTATGGAACCTCGAAGGAAGTGCGCACAAGGGAACATCCCTAACTGTTTTTTTAAGGTTCACTTACTGATCCCGTTTAAACAATCATGGAGGACACGGACATGCCTACACGAAGATCAATTGTCGCCAGCGCATCGGAAGACCGGCTGGGTAAGCTTATTGAAGAAAGACTCCTTCCGGGAGCTGACAAGAAAATGATAGATAACCGAATTTGGGATCTTTTCGGTGAAGACTGGTGCGTTATGTTCACTGATCTGTCAGGTTTTTCACGCGGAGTGGCGCAGTTCGGCATCATTCATTTTCTGCAGACAATCCATGAATCTGAGCGCATTCTTATTCCGGTGATAGAAGATCATGACGGGATATTGCTAAAAACCGAGGGGGACAGCTTCCTTGTGATTTTCAGAAATGTCCGTAAAGCGATGCAATGTTCAATCACCATGCAGAAAACACTGATGAAATATAATGAAAACAAATCCGACGAGGAAAAAGTTCTCCTCTGTGTGGGACTCGGATACGGACGAGTTCTCCGTATCGGCGATACAGATGTGTTCGGAACTGAGGTGAATGCGGCAAGCAAACTCGGGGAAGAGTCCGCGAAGGCGTGGGAGATATTGGTCACCGATTCAGTAGTTGATATCGCGGGAGAGATCGACGGCGTATCCTTCACCAGGATAGATGAAGTAATTCCGGGAATTACCGGAGCATTCAGAGTAAACTACCGTTGAGCGGAGATAAAACGACAACCGGCAATATTATCCTCCTCCGGGGATTACCCGGAAGTGGGAAATCCGTTCTTTCTGCACTATTAAGCGAAGACGGGAAGTACCCTGTGTATTCAGTGGATAGCTACTTCACTGACCCCGCTACGGGAGAGTATCACTTCAATTATCTGGAAAATCATATTGCGTACAGCGAATGTGAGCAATCAGCGCGAGCGGCACTTGCCCGGGGTGATAAGAAAGTTTTTATCGACAATACCTTTACTCTCGAATGGGAACTTGAACCGTATATCAGAATGGCATCCGAATTCGGTTATTGCATCCATATTGTTACGGTGGAGAACCGGCATGGTGGATCGAACGTCCACGGTGTCACTGATGAACAGGTCAAAAAAATGGCGGATAAATACCATGTGGTGCTATCACCGGAATCCGGAGGGCATAAACAATAACCGGCAGATTCATGATTATATTTTCCACGTTATGTGTAGCAGTTGAACAACTGCCTTATAACTATTTACAAAAGGATCAGTCGGATCTATTTTTTATTGTTACTCAGTAAACAGGGCTGATTTCTGAAATCAAAGCTTATTTCCTCACGGCTCCAACTCCCGAATTACTTCGTAAACCTCTTTAACATGTGCCTGTAAGGGTACTTTTTGTAAAACATGATTTTCCTATAAAACCTCATACTATTGATCAATGTTGAACTCTCGAGGTTTCCTTATCATCCCAATAATATATACTTAATTCATTATTTTAAAAAAATATCTGATCAGGTTAAGAAAAAAGCCCATTTGTGCTTTCCAAATTTGACTATTGTTTTATCATGTCCGTAAAGAAGGGTACTTATGAAACCTTCCTCTGCCAACATACGCCATGCGGAAAGATTGATTATTCCGGTCCCATCCGATCCGTCGGTAACCGCGAGGCGGATTTATCTGCGATATTCCTTTCCCGTCCACCATTGCTTTCCAAGTACTTACTCGCTCTTCATGCTCACACGTATATACCTTTATCCGAAGGAGGAATACTGCTATGCCCTCAACACCTATGCACCCGAGAAAGATTCCTTCGATATGCGATATCCCTGACCGCAGGATAGACACGCTTTCCGAATCATTTACCCCTTCAGAAGAATCAGACTTACGCGATTCAGAACATCTCTCAGCACAAACCATGTACTTTCTTTTCAATGGAATCCGTCTTCAGGTTGCTCATACGTTCTTTACCACAGCCGGGACAGATACGTTTGAATCACTCATCGACACATTGTATAATAACCAGTATGAATCCGGAAAAAACAATCTTATCTATTATACCATTCTTTTCCGCAACGAGCCTCATCTCATTGACCTTATCCGCACATCAAAACTTCCGCTGAAGTTCCCGGAAGAAATCATTCTTTCAATCATTCAACGTCCCGATTTCAAGGATGATAAGGAATGCAAAACGCTTGATGACATGCTCTCAATATTCTCACAACAAACACTTTATGACCTCATTACAACTGCCCGTTCCATACAGACAAAAAGCATTCTTATTCTTGATATACTTTCAAAAATGGAGACATTCTATCTGGATAAGTATTTCGGTGAACTTGTAACGGTAAAAGAGTTCGTGATTGAAATATGCCGCATGCCCAAGAATATGATCCAATCATATTTCCTCAAAAATCCGAAACTTCATGGCTATTACACCATGCTTCTCAATGCGATAGATTTATCCGACATACCGAACGCAAAAGAGTTCTGTTCATTTGATCTGACTGAAGTCGACAAGGTCAAGAAAATCGCTGTCGATATTTCCTTCAAGTTTGATCTTAAAAAAGAAAAAAATATGCCGCTTCCCCTGCGTAATTCTGAAAGATTCGCGTTCATCGTGAGCCGCATCCGGAATTTAAATGACATACGGCATGTTCTCGAAAGTCTTGAGAGTGAAGGAGTAATTTGCGGGGAAGAATGCAGTCTTATTGAAGAAATAATGCAAAACCCGCTTTTCAAGGATGTTCTTGAAAAATACAGTGATCTAAACGAAACATCCGAATCCAGGGAAACGAGTTTTCTATTCTGAAATCATCGCGTGCGTTCTGGGTCGCCGCCTTTTTTGCATTAGAGCATTTAACGAATTTAATAATGCATTTAGTTGGAGCTGTGCAGAAATATCTTTACAATTTATTGGGAAATGAAAGATTTTTCGTGGCACAACTCCAACTAATCTTATCGTGAAATACTATAGTGTATACCCGTCAAACATCTGTATGATTCAATTACTGAACCCTCTGCTGATACATAATTGCTGCGATTCAGATAACGGATGATATCGATTCTCATTCTTTCTTCAGATATGGAAAGAACAGTATATCAGTCGAAAGCAGATGATCGACAATTATTCTGTTCACGATAAAATTGAAAATGAGTGATGATTCACATTCACCAGCAATAAATTTCTCCCGGAAAGTCATCGCTTCATGAAGAAGATTCTTATGTATACGCGCATGTTCCTCCGTTCCAGGGTAACCGCTCTCAGACAGAATATCATCCTCTTCCGAAAAATGAGTCCGCAGATGATCGATCAGCCCGTTTATTTTTTCAAGCAGCAGAGGACTGGATCCTTGCGTGATTGATAAGTTGAAGAGTTCATTCCCCATCCGGACAAGAGTTCTGTGCGCATCATCGATTTTTGCATTCCCGGACTCCCATTCCTTGTTCCATTCAAGCCGGACAGTCCCCGATGTTGATATATATTCCGTCTGTATCTCCACCCTGTTTCTTCCGCCGTTTTTAGCCCGATATAACGCCTGATCGATACGGCGGAAAACACCATTCCGCTGTTCATCTTTTTTCCGTTCGGCGACACCGAAACTCGCCGTAACAATATCTACCGGAGTAATCGGTACGCTCGAAACTATCATGCGAAGTTTCTCCGCGAGAAGCGCCGCTCCGGAAATTTCGGTATGGGGCATAAGGATTAAGAATTCCTCTCCTCCCCACCTGAAAAGAACATCCGTCTCACGTATTCCCTCACTGATACGACGGGCTATTTCAGTCAGTACAATATCCCCGACATCATGACCGAAATTATCGTTAATAGATTTGAAGTGATCAACATCAATCATAATCAATGAAAGTGGCATATTATAGCGATCCTGTCTCTCCATCTCCGCATGCAGGGTCTGATCGAGATAATGTCGGTTATATACACCGGTAAGCTCATCCTTCATCGCGAGATTCTCAAGGAGTTTGTTTTTTATCCTCATATCATTCATGAGCCGGATATCATCAATCATGATCAGTGAACCGGACCATACAACCGAAATGAATATCGAAATAATAAATGTAAACGTAGTAATCGGATTAACGTTCATAAACAACGAGACGTGATTGCCAGGTATCAGCAGAAGGACAATCCGTATTGTGTGCAGAAGTATCGCCGAAGATATAAAACATACTATCGATGATCTGATTATTTTAGGGAATTCCCCGACACCCGGTATCAAGGCCTTGATGAATTCAATGGTAAGCAGAATCACAAACAGTGAAAACGCCACCGCGCGAAAACGGAACTCCGGAAAGCTGAATGTCAGAATAATAAAAATAATAACAAAAGCGGATAAATAGATCCAGAACCTCAGAGGCCACGGCCGTGCGTATCCATAAAAAGTACGAATACCGAAGGCCATGCAGAAATGGAACATCATAAGAACAATATTTGCGGCTATGATTCCAACCCATGGGCTCATTCTTCCCTGTGCGGGAAACAGAATGAAGCTTATCGTTCCGCAGATATATCCGGCTGAAAATATCCAGAAAGCCCGTTCTTTCCGCGCAAGAGAAAACAATATCGATATTATTGAAAGAGAAGCAAGAATCATCACCATAGACAAAGCGAGCGCGTCATTCCACATTACTATCTCCCTCAGAGTATTCGGTTATTCAAAAAAACGTCATCGTTGAAGTAAATACCCGTTTCGCGTTTTTTTCAAGTAGAAACGCAGTACAAACGAAGTAGAAACGCAGTATAAGCAATCGCTTCAATCATACACTGTGAATTTACCCAACACATCGCATGACATTGATAAATACAGTCAACGCACAAATGAAGCTACCCGCTTTCACTCAAATCATGTCCGAATGTCAGAAGAGAACAAGGATCCTGAAAAACTATTGACCCGGAACCGGAGTTGTCGCTACCTTTGTTCAATCCAACCGCTCAGGCGAGTTATTTTTTTACAGGATAAATCATGGAAACAACAGCGCCCGTAAATGAAGATAAAGTTGAATACGGAACATTCGAAGCAACCGTAGAAAGAAGCAGAAAAACCGAAGAAGATCTTTCAGTGAATCCGAAGAAATACCGGGTACTTACCGGCGACAGACCGACAGGCCGTCTCCATATAGGTCATCTGTTCGGTTCACTTCAGAATCGCGTCAGAATTCATAAGCTCGGCGTGCCTACATTTATCGTGATAGCCGATTATCAGGTGCTCACCGATCGGGATACGTTCGAAAATATTTCTGACAACGTACATCAGCTCGTAATCGATTATATCTCGGCCGGCCTTGATCCTGAAGCCGGCAATCTCGTGATATTTCCGCACAGTCATATTCCCGAGCTCAATCAGCTTATCCTCCCTTTTCTCACTCTTGTAACAAATGCGGAGCTGGACCGTAACCCTACGGTGAAGGAAGAAATTCAGGCCGCCGGGCTCAAGCGAATCAATGCGGGCATGTACGTGTATCCCGTTCATCAGGCGGCTGATATTCTTTTCTGCAAAGGAAATCTCGTCCCTGTTGGAAAAGACCAGCTTCCGCATCTTGAAATCACACGCACGATCGCGCGCCGGTTCAACGACCGTTTCGCAAAAAAACAATCGGTGTTCCCGGAACCTCAACCTCTGCTGAGCAAAGCTCCTGTCATCCTCGGTCTCGACGGATCTCAGAAAATGAGCAAGAGCCGCAACAACGCGGTGATGCTCTGCGCATCTGAAGATGACACTGTGGCTCTTATCAAAAAAGCGAAAACCGATTCCGAACGCATCATTACATTCGATCCTGACAAACGTCCTGAAGTATCCAATCTGCTGCTGCTCATTTCTCTCGCGACGGGAGAAGCTCCGGAGTCAATAGCCGCAAAAATCGGTGACGGTGGAAGCGGAAAACTCAAGTCACTTCTGTCTGAAACGCTCAACGAGTACCTGCGTCCGATACGCGCAAAACGACGCGAACTTGAAAACAATCCCGACTATATCAAAGCGGTTCTGAAAAAGGGAATTGCGGACGCACGCGCGGTCGCGGAACAGACTCTTAATGAAGTACGCCATGTGATGAATATGGAAATATGACAGGGCATCCGCCCGGCTGATTCCGGCCGGGCATCCCCGATCCGCATCGCTGATATAAATATTTTCCTGATTATACGGCCTTCCCTGAGAAAAGCTCTGATACATATCCCGCGTCAAGGATGGGCGTGTATTTACGAGACAGTATTTCTCCTGATAAGGAACACACACCGCCGGGAAATCAACGGCTCTGCCGCTTTGGATGGAACTCCCATATCGCGGCAGGTACCGCTCCTTGAAATACCGGCCCGTTTACTACAACCAGCGCCTTGCAGCGGAGTCCGTTCTCCGTAGGTTTACCGAATGCATCATTAGACAGAAAGACTCCGTATGCAGATAGTAAGTGTGTTATAATTCACCGCATAACCCTGAGTCATGCATCTTCGCTTATTACAGAAGAGTTTCTTTCTCCCCCATCCTTCGTCTTTTCAAACTCCATCTCTTATCCATTCACATATAGGAGGAAACGCTCTTATCTGTTTGACAACGTCCGTTCCGAGATTTTTCATCTTTGGATTGATAAATCTCTTGACAGATTGTAATGATTACAAATATGTATTAATTACAAAGCGAGGAACTTTGGAGAAACGGGACTATATATCGGATCTATCCGTCAAGGGAATTCAGCCTTCTGTTCAGAGGGTAAAAATTTATGAATATCTCTGGAAGAATCGGATACATCCTACCGCCGACGATATTTATGAACGTCTGCATCCCGAAATCCCGACTCTGTCACGCACGACGGTGTATAACACGGTTAAACTCTTTCTTGATCACGGGCTTCTTCAACCCATTGTCATCGAGGAAAAAGAAATACGTTATGACATCGACACTGCTCCTCACGGGCACTTCAAATGTGACAGCTGCGGCAAGGTCTTTGATTTCAGAACCGGCATATCCAAGTCAGGCGTTTTTCCGGAACTCGCCGGCTTTCAGATACGTGAACGGCATCTGTATTTCAAGGGACTGTGCGGTTCCTGCGCAAAACAATAATCATAGGAGTTTTAAATGAAAACATTTGTATGTTCCATCTGCGGATATATTCACACAGGAGACAGCGCACCGGATAAATGTCCCCAATGCGGCGCACCGAAAGACAAATTCAAGGAACAGTCGAAAGACGCAATGGCATGGGCTGACGGTCATGTTATCGGAGTCGCAAAAGATGTCGACAAGGAGATACTCGACGGACTCCGCATGAATTTCACCGGCGAGTGCACTGAAGTGGGAATGTATCTCGCTATGAGCCGTCAGGCCGACAGGGAAGGATTTCCCGAAATTGCCGAAGCGTACAAACGTATCGCATTTGAGGAAGCTGATCACGCCGCACGTTTTGCCGAGCTCCTCGGAGAAGTCGTACTACCCGATACAAAAGCAAACCTCAAAGCCCGTGTCCAGGCGGAATACGGCGCGTGTTCAGGGAAAAAGGAAATCGCGACAAAAGCGAAACAGCTCAACCTTGACGCCATCCACGATACGGTACATGAGATGTGCAAAGATGAAGCTCGTCATGGTATGGCGTTTGCGGGTCTCCTGAAGCGTTACTTCGGCGAATAATTATCGTTAACAAAGTCCTGGAAACCATATAGAAACAGACCGCTTGACTACGGTCTGTTTCTATATGGCAGTCGGTTTGAGTTATATATTAAGCAATAACGCAATTTCGTCATGAGACTGAATACTTATTCCTATATCTGAAAGTATCCCATTACCAATACCCTCCCTAATAAAACCCTATCATTTACGGTTTTTTGTATTCTTATTGACCGTATTGTACCGATATTCACACCATACGCAATTAACATATAAAAGAGGTATCTGATGAAAAGAGTTTTGTTTTCAGTCATGGCATTGTCTATAATCTTCGTTGCCGGATGTAAAAAAGACGAGAAATACGCTGATGTGAAAGAAACGATGACAGACATGGTAGCATGTTATGAAAGCTTTTTCAAAAGTCTTGAAGGCGCTTCCAACGCAAAAGATGTCGCTAAAGCATTGAACACTTTCACCGACGAACTCGCTCCCGTTATCGCAAAATCCAAAGAGCTCCAGAAAAAGTACCCTGATGTCAAGTTCAATGAGCCCGGAAATCAGCCTAAAGAGATTGCAGCTGAAACCAAGCGCCTTGAGGAGCTTATGACCAAATTCATGACCCCTGACACCCTGAAAAAGCTCATGAAGTACTCTCAGGATCCGGATGTTATGAAAGCTCAGCAGCACATGATGGAAACAATCGGCAAAGAATAATATTCTTCCTGTAATCCGTCAGACGGAGATAACTGGTCAGTATATAAAAAGAAGGGGGTCAATGCCCCTTCTTTTTATATACTGACCGGAGCACCTTGCGTAAGGTTCTATGCACAGTAGGATGGATTATAAATGATAGTATAAGTCACACCGAATAATCCTCGGCTGAATCTTTCCCGCAAGATATCTTCCCATTGTATTTGAAATGGTTCTGTTAACTAGATTGCAAATTATTTCTGCACCGCCCCAACTCCTAGTTGTTTCGTAAGCTGCTTTAGGCGCGTTTTCCGATAAAAACGATTGCTGTCAAGAAAGGCATGATCCATCAATAAAAAAGCTTGCACCCTGACCATTTAACGCGATACACGACAAAGGTTCATTGACAGCCTTGATTACGACTGAACAGATATTAAAACGCGTCATGCATTCAAGTAAACGCATACATCAAAGCACTACAGGTTTTATCATGAAAAAAGTATTCTTCATGTTCATCGCCGTTATTTCATCGTCTATATTCTGCTGTACCACAGTAGTTGAGAAAAAAGATTACCGCCAGATACTGAATAGTCCGGGACGTCCTAAAATCGCTCTTGTTCTCGGCGGAGGAGCAGCCAGAGGATTCACCCATATCGGAGTGATACGGGCTCTTGAGCAGGAACATATACCGATCGATATGGTCATCGGAACCAGCGTAGGCAGCCTTATTGGCGCGATGTATGCGTCTGAGGCGAACAGTTTTGAACTTGAGTGGACCGCGTTCACACTTGAAAAAGATGATATATTTGATTATGGAATCCTTTCCGTTGTTTCCGGAATGGGACTCGTGAAAGGAGACAGACTTGAAAATTTCGTAAAGAAAAAAGTAAAGCAGACCAATATAGAACAGCTGAAAATCCCTTTCGCCGCAGTTGCGGTTGACCTTAACCGCGGTACGAAAGTTGTCCTGGATCGCGGTTCCGTCGCAAAAGCTGTACGTGCAAGCAGTTCCATTCCCGGAGTGTTCCAACCCGTCGAATACAACGGAAAGCTTCTCGTGGATGGCGGTGTAATCGATAACATTCCGATATCTGTCGCGAAGAAGAAAGGCGCGGATATAATCATCGCGGTGGATATCAGTGAGAATGTGACAAATTTCAAAATCACGAACGTCGTTGATGTCATTATCCAGGCGGTTAACATCATGTTCGATGAAAATGTGTCACTGAAAAAGAAGGAAGCGGATGTACTGATCAAGCCCGCGGTCGGTGACGTCGCAATGCTTGATTTCACACAGAAAAAGCGATGCATGCAGGCTGGCATCACCGCCACTCAGAAAGCATTACCCGCAATCAGAGCGGCAATAGAAGCGAAAGCTGTCCTGAAAAAATAAACACTAAACCGCTTTCTGTTCCGCCATCGAAGGATGATTCAATTTACTACGCAATAGTTCGTAATATTTCATCGGGTCATGCGCTTCCTTGTCATACGGAAGGACAAAACTGATTTCAGACAGAGCGCCCATGGCTCCGGCGATATTGTTGCTTGCATTCTCCACCATTTGTGGGACATGCTCCCCTTTATCTTTTTTATGGGAAATCCACGCGAGGATATCGTTGTTATAACGCGCGATGTATTCAGACATATATGCGGTCAGATTCTGGAATGTCTCGACTGTAGCTTTACCTCTCGCCGCTTCAAGGTCTTTTTTATTGGCGAGATCGATAGCTCTTCCCGCTTTGATGAACTGTATATACGCCACACCTGCCAGCACCGCATACGCAAGCACCGTCGGAATCATTTGTATAGAAAACAACTGTACCCAGAACACTCTGCTCGCTTCACCAATACCTGATCCTGATACGAGAAATAGAGTGATAAGTTTCACTATTGAATGAAAAAGGAATACGGCCGCAATAAAAACCATCACACGAGTCCAGAGATGAAATCCCAATTGTTTAAAAGTAAGACCTTTCATTATGTACTCCTTGTATGGGATGTTTAGTGGCGGAAACTGCGTGCATGTTACAAACGGCTGTCTGCCAGAAAATCAAGTCTGACACATAAAAACACACGTCTGCCAAGACGTGTGCGGATAGCGGATCAATAGTATTACGATCCTTTGTGCACAAATATACTATAGTCCTGAATTCTAAAATATTCAAGAAAATAAAACGTATGGATACTTTGGAATTGCGGACATTCAAATGGCCGAGGGTTTAAAGGCCTTTTAATAATTTCATAGGAAAAAGGTCTTCAAAAACCTTAGTCATTGCAATAATAAGGCATGCACATATCATCATTTTCTATTCAAAAGTGAACACTTGGTTTAATTTTAAAATAAATAATCCCAAAATCAATATGGATAAATAGGGATTATTGATTTTTCATCTCACACATTGTTTGCGGAATATTACGTAATTCTGAAACGGAAGGATACCGCCCCAAGGGATTCAAATCAATCCTCTGAAAACAAAGCGGCCTGTTCCGGTTTGATTTTATCCATATTTTCTTTATATTTCACTCCAAGACCAAGGTGTTCGTACGCCCGTTTTGAGACGACTCTGCCCCTGGATGTTCTTTTTAGAAATCCGCACTGCACAAGAAATGGTTCATAATAATCTTCTATTGTATCTGTTTCCTCTCCGATTGATATCGCAATGGTTTTCACTCCCACCGGGCCGCCGTCATAATGATCGATAATTGTCGACAGTATCCGCCTATCCATCTCATCAAGCCCCATCTCATCAATATCAAGCCGAGTCAGCGCATACTTCGCGATTTCCAAATCTATATTATCCATTCCCTTAACCACCGCGTAATCCGATATACGATGGAGGAGGCGATTCAATATTCTCGGTGTTCTCCGTGACCGTTTGGCGATTTCGCCGGCAGCGCTCTCATCAAGCCGGTATCCGAGAATTGTTGATGAACGATGTACAATTTTAGTGAGGTCATCGGTGTCATAATAATCAAGTTTGCAGGGTATTCCGAATCGATCGCGTAATGCTGACGAAAGAAGTCCCGTACGCGTTGTTGCACCGATGAGGGTAAACGGAGCAAGATTGATCTTGATGCTTTTCGCTCCCGTACCCTGTCCGATAATAATATCCAGGGTACGATCCTCCATTGCAGGATATAAAATCTCCTCAATAGCCGAAGAAAGGCGGTGAAGCTCATCGATGAAAAGGACGTCATTCTCCTCAAGACCCGTAAGAATAGACGCAAGATCTCCCGCCTTTTCAATAATCGGAGCGGAAGTCGCCTTAATTTTTACCCCGAGTTCCTTCGCGATAATAAACGCCAGTGTAGTTTTACCGAGTCCCGGAGGTCCCGAAAGAAGAACATGATCCAGAGGCTTTTTCCGAATTCGAGCCGATTCAAGAAAAACCCTCAGGTTATCCACGATCTTTTTTTGTCCGGTAAACTGGTCAAGCGACTGCGGCCGAAGTGTTATATCACCGGCATCATCTTCAATAATACCGGGATTCAGCAGTCGATCCATGTTTACCTCCGATGCACTTTTATCAACTTCAACCTGATGAGAGGAAAGCACTTTTTCCCTAATCCAACGCTAAAACGCGATTTAAATATTTTTCCTGCGCACTTCAATTAATCACGCATGCTCTCTATTACCGCTTCATCTTACCTGCATTGAAAAGAAGATATTATTTTAACACATGTATCCGAGGGGAATTTTCAAAACAATACTTACGACAAGATAATCATCTTTATCCCGGAACGGCAGGGAGGTTCGATTGTATCAGATAACACATTTTAGAGGGATCAAATCGACGTCACTTTACTATCTCATAATCTCTGATATACGCATACGCCGCTTCAGGATCGGATATGGAAAGAAGGCCGTCTTTGAACTTATCATCGCTCATTATTTTAGCAATGTTGGCGAGTGTTTTGATATGCTGGGTCAGTTTGTTTTTCGGGACGAGAAGAACTATTACAATCTTCACCGGCAGGGAATCAATAGCGTCAAAATTAATTCCCTTTTCATGTGTACCCAGCATGATGACTACATCAGTGATCGAGGAGATCGAACAATGCGGAATGGCCACACCTTTTCCGATACCCGTACTCATCGACTTTTCACGTTCGACAAGTGCAGCGGCTATTTCCTGCTCATTCTTTTTATCAATTTGCCCGGACTTGACCGCGACATCTACAAGGTCATGGATTATGTCCCACCGAGTCTTCGCTTCAGACTTCAAAAGGATATTCGCGGGATTAAGATTCTCAGTTAAAATCATACACCTATTACCATAGCGAAATGCCGGATAAAAGCAACATAATTATCCCGGCGTGTTCGCGGTTCATTACGTGCGGAAACGTGAGAGGGAACCCTTTTTTCGTCAACATTAATACTCAACGGTTTTTTCCTATCAACCTCTCTCTCTTTTCCCTCTCAAGAAGACCATCGGGTTTCCCGATCATGCATATGTGGGGTAAAACATGCGCCGTATAGTTATTCTATTCTTAATCACATTATTCTCATGCGGAACAACTCAGACATCTGTTAAAGGGCCTGAACAGGCTACCGATGTCGAACCCATGATGAAATTCTTCGCCGCGTTTGAAAAGGACATGGTCAATACCGCACAGGTCATCGCGCAACAGGAACTTGTAAAGACACTGACCCATCTGCAGAATATGAATTCCGGCGGAAAAAAGTACTACCTTCTTGAACGAGAATCACTTACGAAGATGATTCAGGAATTATCCTCATACGATTATGCTGAATGCATCCTTCTAAATCATTCCGGAACCATCATTTACTCGATGAAAGAAGATTCGATTTTCGCGAAAAACGCTGTAAGCTTCGCCGCATCACTCGGTATACTGTATAAAAACGGCAAAGAAGGCCCATATCTTCTCGACTCGAATGAGTACCCCGTCCTCTCCGGACGTTATGTGGTTTTCTTCGCGATACCCGTCCCGGATGATGTCGATGGAGTGCTCCTCGCAGCCGTATCAGCGGAATCCATCGCTGCAATCGCGGGTATCAAGGGCTCATTTGTGGATCATAACGGACTAATCCGTATATCAGCGGATCCGTCAAAGATAATGACTTCATCGGCTCGGTTCAAAGGGAAAGATTCCGAGAAAGCATTCAGATATCACAATCTGGAATGGTTTACATCTAACGACTAACGTTTTACCCTGACAGATTCTTCGATTTTCTCGTGGATATCGCTGAATACTCCTGGAAGCATTTTTCCCTGCGGAACTTCGGATGACGCAAGCAACTCGCCAAGTGCGACCGCGTCATCATCCGATAGAGATTTTTTCCCGGACGCTATCAGTCCACGTATAATTCCGGGATATAACAACGCAGGATCAGTCCACCCTCCGGTAATTATTTCCCGGTATGAACGCTTTTCCTCGAATATTTTTGTCACATCAGTATCGTCGATCAATGAAATTACGATAATACCCGGACGCATTTTTGTCAGATCCGCACCTGAAAAATGATTCCGGACAAGAAACACAATATCGCTGTTTCCTAGAATATTTTCCGGTGTTGTGGCGAGACCCTTATTCCTCTCAAATGTCAGCATATTTTTTTCATTATTATCAAAGCCAAGTACGCGCATACAACCGAGTTTGAGACATATCCTCGCCAGACGGATTGACGCCGCATTGAGACCGATAAATCCGATGTTGCTTTCGCGTACCTTATACCGATGAGTCTTCACCATACGCAATATCCCCGCAAGCGCGAACACCGTCATCTCATCATAAGTATGGGATACATACGGAATTGAAAGCGTATCATGAAGCTGTTCGTACACTTCGGTGTTGTCGTCATCATCAATATGATTAATCCTGAATGCGGAAAATCCTGATTCAACAGAGGACATGTTTCTCAGAAAATCCTCAGGCTGATCAAACTTAACCAATAACGGAAATCCGTTGTAACCCGCGAACTTTGAAAGCATTACCGCCGCAATCTCACTGTCTATATAATGGAGTGCGCCGAGATGTTTTGCCCGTTCATTCTTGCCCTTTATACCGGTAATACACCCCACATTGCGCCTGATCCCGGTGAAAGAAAGAGGGTTGTCATGATCACCGATTCTCTCATTCGTAATCTGCCGGACTCCGAGTACATTCATTTCATAGTCTTCGGGAGTATCTACACGCATTGCACCCTTGACTTCAAGAAACCCGCCCTCTAGAAGATCTTCCAGATAATTCTTAATCAGTACAATCGTATATTTCCCAGGCTCCTCCTCAAAAGAAGCAATGCTTCTCTTGAACGCGGACGGATCACCGTATACAAAATCTATTCTATATCGTGTCTGATTCAGATCTCTTGAAATTACGGAAATATGTGAGATATCGCACCCGGCACCTGAAAGCCTGGCAACGGCTTCGGCGAGATAATTATCACGGATATCCAACGTGAGTTCGAGTGATATTTTCATGGTACACCTTTTTTTTAAAATTTGTATCATTATGAAAAATATGCAATTATAATTTGAAATTGAGGTATTTTTGTTGCGCCATTTCAATTTGATACGAGTTATAGTATTAAGATTTCAGGTTTTGCATGTAACGAGGAAGGTACGTTAATGAGTTGTACTGTTGTTGTCGGTTCCCAGTGGGGCGATGAAGGTAAAGCGAAGATGATCGATTACTTCTCCAAGGATGCTGATATTATTGTCAGATACCAGGGAGGAGCGAATGCCGGACATACCGTTGTAGTCCAAGGCAAAAAATATGTGTTTCATCTAATCCCTTCGGGTATTTTGCATCCCGGAAAGATTTGCGTCATCGGCAATGGTGTTGTTATCGACCCGGAACAGCTCATGAAGGAAATGGCCGAAATCAAAGCACAGGGATTCAACATCGACGGCCGAATCGTTATATCCGACGCAGCTCATCTCATTCTTCCATACCATAAGGCAATCGATGAAGCGATGGAAGAGTTCCGTTCAAACCGCATCGGTACCACCGGCCGTGGAATAGGTCCGTGCTATGCGGACAAATGTTACCGTACGGGAATACGCGTTGGAGACCTTTTTGACGAAGCGGTTCTCGAAGATCGCCTCCGTCTTTCTCTTGAATACAAGAACCTTATCCTCGAAAGAATACACGGTAAAGTCGGATTCTCAATCGATCAGATGATGGAACTCCTTGTTCGGTTCAAGAGCGAAGTCTCTAAAATGGTCACCAACACCGCGTACTATCTCAATGAAGAGTCAGACAACGGTAAGAAGATTATTCTTGAAGGCGCTCAGGGATTCGGTCTCGACATTGATCATGGAACATATCCGTTTGTGACATCATCCAACCCCACAATCGGCGGAGCGCTTCTCGGATCAGGAATAAACGCCCAGCACGTCAATCGTGTGGTTGGCATAACCAAGGCGTATGTAACCCGCGTGGGAGAAGGTCCATTCCCGACTGAGGACACAGGTGAAACAGGAAACCTGCTCCGTGAAAAGGGCGGAGAATACGGCTCGACAACAGGACGTCCCCGTCGTTGCGGCTGGTTTGACGTGGAACTCCTCCGTCAGGCTCGCAGAGTATGCGGGTTTACCGAGCTTGCGTTTATCAAAATGGATGTTCTTTCAGGGATCGATAGAATCAAGGTGGCAGTCAGCTACGAGATCAATGGTAAGAAAGTGAATTCTTTCCCGTCAGCACTTCTTCATAAAGTGACACCGGTGTATGAAGAACTCCCCGGATGGACTGAAGATATCAGCACATATACATCTTATGATGCTCTTCCCTCAAATGCGAAAGCATATGTAGAATATATTGAAAAGCAGGTCGGTGTCCCTATCAAGGTAGTTTCTCTCGGTCCGGATCGTGAAAATACTATCTGCAGATGAGTTTTTAAAAACAAATTTGAATGACTGTAAAATTTTATTTGACGCTTTAAGGTCAATTTAGTACATGGTCAATCGAGCGAGTCGCTAGCTCAGTCGGTAGAGCAACTGCCTTTTAAGCAGTGGGTCTGGGGTTCGATTCCCCAGCGACTCAAGGTTTCTATTTATATGCTCCCATCGTCTAGGGGTTAGGACAACGGGTTTTCATCTCGTCAACAGGGGTTCGAATCCCCTTGGGAGTGCATTAAAGAAGGGTAGGTTTTCCTGCCCTTCTTTTTTTACAAGTCTCTCTCCCGGATTCCTTTACAGTGTCCGGATACTATGATACACCAAAACAGATATAAACAATCGGTTTATCGAGTGCCATTATGAGTGACAAATCATCACACATAGAATACGACAATACAGGTGACGGAATCAGATCTCTGATAATCCGGTTTGACCCGCATGGGAAAATTATCCGCTTCAACTCTTTTGCTCTCGCTTTCTTCGGTTATACAAATGAATCAATTATAGGAAAAAGTCTTTTCGACACCATCCTGGACGGTGAAGAACGGGATCGTGCCCGGTTCCAATCACTTATATCCAGTATTGAAAGGGATCCTGAAAATCCCGTGTTTGCCCATATTGAAGCACGCAAAGAAAACGGAAATCGTGTGTGGATCTCTTTTTCAGTAACACCCGTCCTGAATGACAGATCAATCAATGAATTGATCTGTGTCGGCAATGACGTATCAGAAAGCAAGAAAATGGAAAACGAACTCCGTGAAATGAATGAGAGCTTCAAGATGATGCTCGAAAATGTGCCAACCGGCGTGTTCATCATCGATCCGAACGAGAAAACGGTTCTGTATTCAAATTTTGAAGCCGCGAATATGATCGGTTCCGGAAGAGAGTCCATAATCGGTGAGCGATGCGATACATGGTGTTCCGAAATGCATAACGCATGCCTGTGCATTCAGAACGGAAGCGAGAAAATCATTCAGCATACTGAATCCCGCATTAACCGGATTGACGGGAAAAGCATACATATCTTTCTGAGTACCGCAGAAATTCTTTTCCGCGGAAGCATGTATGTTCTGGCAAGTTTCATTGACATAACCAAGCAGAAAAAAACGGAAGAATCCCTTCTTCACGCCTCAAGACAGATCGAAGACATACTGTCATCAATTGTGTCTGTGTTAATCGGCGTTTCAATCGATGACAATATCACCAACTGGAACAGTACCGCCGAAGATCTTTTCGGCATTTCTGCGGGAGAAATAATTGGGAAACGGTTCCCTCTCTGCCCAATACACTGGGATTGGCGTAGAATTTATGAAGGAATCGCGAACAGTGTTGTATCAAACAGAATTATCAAACTCCAGAGCCTTCATTTTAAAAACGGCAGAGGAAAAGACGGATATCTTGATGTCACAATCAAACCCGTCATTGACAAAAGCAAAAAGGTTACCGGGTACATTATTTTCGCTGAAGACACAACAGAGCGCCAAACGAACATGTTTCTTCTTGAAGAAATCGAACGCCGCAAAAACGCTGAGGATGAACTTAGAAACGCCAACGAGGAACTTGAGCGACTCGCCACCCGGGACTCTCTTACTGATCTATTCAATCGCCGTTTTTTCATGCAGAGTCTTTCTACCGAATTCAAGCGGTCATTACGATATAAAACGGATCTTTCCCTGCTGATGATGGATATCGATCATTTTAAAAATATCAATGATACATTCGGCCATCTTGTGGGCGATCGGGTCATCTCATCAATTGCAAAAACGATTTTAGAAGAAACACGGTCAACAGATATTTCCGGCCGCTACGGCGGGGAAGAATTCTGTATTATGCTTCCCATGACTAAAATCTCAAATGCCATGATTATCGCTGAAAAACTCCGGAAGGCGATCTCACATATAGAATTTTCCGACTTACCCGAACTTAGAATACGGTGCAGCATCGGAATTTCCGAACTTACGGCCAATGATCCGGATAATCTTGCTATAATACGCCGAGCGGATGAAGCTCTGTATGAAGCAAAAAATTCAGGCCGTGACCGCTGTATCGCACATATACAAAACCCTTGACAACATCATTCCGCTGGTGTGTTCTGCCGATCAGAGACAAGCGTTTTCACACACGGAATCTGAGTATGAGTGCAATTTTTAAAGACCTTTTTAATGTTATTGAGGATAGAAAGAGTAAAGACCCTTCCGAATCCTACGTTTCCTCCCTTATGCATAAGGGAACTGAAAAGATAAACAGCAAGATAACCGAAGAAGCCGGTGAACTGTGCGAAGCGGCTCTCGAGAATGATCACGATCATCTTGTATATGAAATGTGTGATCTTCTTTTTCATACGTTTGTGCTTGCAGGGCATAAGGGTGTTACTCTCGATGAGCTTGAAACCGAACTTGCCCGTCGATTCGGAACAAGCGGCCATACCGAGAAAGCCGCAAGGAATATTAAATGATTCACGACAGAACCCGTCTGCGTTTTGCAATCCCCGGAAAAGGAAGACTTAGGGAGCCGTCTATTGAACTGCTTCGTAAAGCGGGATTTGATTTCCGCGCCAAAGACCGGAACCTTTATGCGACATGCACCAATTCAGACATAGTCTTCATATTTGTCCGCGCCGACGATATTCCCGTTCTCGTCAATGCAGGTGTAGTTGACATGGGAATTACGGGAAGCGATCTCGTTCTCGAACGTAAATCATCACTGGAAGAAATACTTCCATTAGGTTTCGGAAAATGCCGTCTATGTGTCGCTGTGCATGAGTCATTTACCTCAGATGACCTGTCCCCGCTCGCTGGAAAAACCATCGCGACATCGTTCCCGCATATTACTGACAGTTTTTTCAAATCACACGGAATTGATGTAAAATGCGTCGAAATGAACGGCTCAGTAGAAATTATGGTAGCTCTCGGACTTGCTGACGCCATTGTTGATATTGTTGAGACAGGAGACAGTCTCCGCGACAACAACCTCCGTATTCTTAAAGATATCGGAAAATATGAAACCATGCTTGTCGCGAGTAAAAGTATATCGAATGATCCCCGTGTGAAAAATATCAAACGGAGAATGGAAGGAATACTGGTCGCTAACAGATACAGTATTCTTGAGTTCAATATCCGCGAAGAAAACCTCAGAGATGCGGAAAAGATCGCCCCCGGATATGAGTCTCCCACAATATCCAAGCTTGATCAGGAGGGCTGGCTGGCGGTCAAAGTGATGGTTGAGAAAAACAAAGTTGTAGAAACGATGGATCGTCTTGAATCAATCGGTGCAACAGCAATTATTGAGACTGAAGTAAGAAACTGTCGTTTATAGAACAGGGAAGTACCCTGAAACTTTTTGTATGGAGGAAGTATTATGCCTGTTTGGGTAATTTATGTAATCATCCTGGTTGTCATTGTAGCACTTGTCATTGCATTCAGGATTTTCAGAAAACGCATGCGCAAGCGCATGGCAAATCAGAAAGCGGTGGTAGATCAGCACAAGGTCACAACATCTATATTCGTTATCGATAAGAAAAAGGGGAAACTTGCTGATGCGCGTCTTCCAAAACCTGTCATTGATCAGATTCCCACAATCTACAAATTCCGTAAACTCCCTCTGGTAACCGCTAAAGTCGGACCCCAGATTGTTACGCTTATTTGCGAAGAGGATGTATTCAAAAAATTACCGGAGAAGAAAAACGTCAGAGTTGATCTCGCGGGAATTTTCATTGTGTCAATTAACGAGAAAAGAAAGTAACAGCAGATGCCATTAAACGATTTTACCGACATTTCCCGGATAAAGTTCATCACATCCCGCAACAAGTTCCTCGCGATAGAGGAACTTGCCGGGGTTTTCTCAGATTGCGGATTTTGTACCGACAACGAAGAACTGGTACGTACGCTCAAAGAACGAGAGGAAATAATGAGTACCGGAATCGGCTTCGGCATAGCCGTTCCCCATGTTAAAATTCCCTGTGTGAATAAACTTTTTTTCGGTATCGGTATTTCCCGCGATGGTATTGATTTTGACTCAATGGACGGAGAACCGGTTCACCTCATTTTCATGATTGTCGCTGGAGATAACGAACACAAGGAATACCTCGGCCTGTTATCACGTATCATGGAACTTCTAAAAAAAGACGGTGTCAAAGACAGCATAATTTCCGCGGATACCGCGCAACAGGTTTTCTCAATTATTTCCGGAACAACAACTGACAACTGAAATTATTATATGTATCTTATTCAAGACAGACACACATAATGTCTGTCTTTTTATATCTAAATGATTATTTTAATGTAACTATACAGCAGGTATTTAATGGTACAGCGTCTCAAAGAGCATATTCGGGAAAAAATCCTTTCTTCCTCAAGATTGTTGTTCGCGGAAAGAGGCATTTCAAATGTCACGATGGCGCAGATTGCTGAAAAGTCATCCATTTCAACCGGAAACCTGTATCACTATTTTCCTGACAAAGATACATTGGTTGCTGAGTCAATTCCCGAATCATTCGGAAAGCATTTCGTTGAAGCTCTCGAAGACAGATTTACGAAAGTTTCAGGAAAGTATAATCCCGCATTCCCTATCATGCAGCCGATGGATGACGATCTGATAGACCTGGTCATTTCCTGCAGAACAATGTTCGTGGTTGTTTTCTATCATGAGAGTCTTTATCCTGAAATGAGGGAACAATGCCATTCAACGATATGTGAACTCGCGATAGACAGAGCGTGCTCTTTCGGATTACCCCGCAACAGTCTTTCTCCTGAGCACTTGTCAATTATCGGAAGCGTTTACCGGTCTCTGATACGGCAGATGGCATGGATACTTTTCCGTCATACTGATCGTGAACAGATTTCCGAATCAATACGTATTCTTCTGAACTATCACATATCCGGTATACCCGCACTTTTCAGAAGTTGCGAACCGGACAACGGCGGGCTTCGCATTCCATTTCCTCAAAAACCCGCTGACGACAAATGATTTCTCTTTAGATTCCTTCGATTGTATCATTATTTACTGGATATCATGTATTGGAGCAGTTATTTCCCATTATTTGCGGACAAGGAAAGCTTAATAACAGCATTGTTTGTCAAACAGCCCTTATATTGATAGTAATCCATGCCATGAAATATTTTCCTAATGTTGATTAATCGAAACTATTTCTATAGAATTGAAAGATCTGTATGCCCAGCTCCGGCTAACACAACTTCATATTCCGCATACTACTTTTATCATAATTCAACCGCGTTTCGAATCATCACATCCCGGAACCATCTCCCGCTCGATTTGACTATTCTCTTCCGTGTAGGATAATCAACATACACAAGTCCGAACCGTTTCGTAAAACCTTCAGCCCATTCGAAGTTATCACAATATGACCATACATAATAGCCTGTGATATTCACTCCATCCTTAATAGCCCGGTGAGTCTGTACGTAATGTTTCTGCAGATAATCAATGCGCGCGGGATCATTTACTTCTCCTGATTCGGAAACGGTATCTTCATACGCGGCTCCGTTTTCTGTAATCATGATCTTAATATCTCCGTAATCACGGCGAATTCTGACAAGAAGATCATACATTCCTTCAGGATGAACTTCCCATCCGCACGATGTCACCGGCAGTTTACGGCTGACTACCGACGTCTCAAGCGGTTGTTGGGATAAATCATGTTTGATCAGATTTGATGTATAATAGTTCACCCCGAGAAAATCTAGTGGTTGAGACATCAATTCCAGGTCCTGATCTGACATTTCAGGAAGCAGACCTCTGCTCTGGTAGTGTTCAGACATATCTGCCGGATAACTCCCCTTGAGAACGGGATCAAGAAACCATCGGTTATAGTATCCGTCATACCGGCGTGCAGCTTTGATATCTTCTTCTTTCTCAGACGCGGGATAAATCTGAGTGAAGTTCATCGTTATTCCGATCTCGCCTTTTCTTCCTGAATCACGAAAAGCGCGTACTGCGAGTCCGTGAGAATAAAGAATATTGTATGACACTTGCACAGCGGTTTTGAAGTCCTTATTGCCCGGAGCATGAACCCCCAGCCAATTACTCAGGAATGACACACACCATGGTTCATTATGAGTGATCCAGATCGGAATCAGATCTCCCAATTGTTGATACATCTTCACACAATATTCTACATAGTACAATGCAGTATCACGGTTAGCCCACCCGCCGATATCCTGCAATTTTTGAGGAAGATCCCAATGATACAGAGTAACCGCCGGAACAATACCGTTTTCATGCAACGAAGTGAGAAGCCGCTTGTAGAAGTCCACTCCCTTCTGATTCATCTGACCTTTTCCGCCGGGGATGATTCTCGGCCAGGATAGTGAAAACCGGTATGACTTTGTTCCAAGTTCCTTCATAATCCGGACATCTTCCTCATACAAATGATAATGATCGCAGGTGATGTCCCCGTTTTTGCCATCCAAAATCTTACCGGGAGTATGCGTGAATCTGTCCCAAATCGATTCACCTTTCCCGTCCTCAGCAACAGATCCTTCAATCTGATATGCCGCTGTCGCGTATCCCCACAAAAAATCTTTTGGAAACTCAAGTACGCTCATATAATACCCGCCCTTGTTGATTCAATCTGCCGCGTAATACTTTCAAAAGAATTGTGCACGCATTCTAATTTATAAAGCAATGCATTTCCGCAACTCATAACGGATAGATTATAGCAAACACCGTGATAAATCAATTATTTGTCATGGATACGAGCGGCAGTCCTGAAAATATTTCATCCCGTAATTACTATGATACTAATCCTTTTTATAAGTCTCTCTCCGCTCTCTTCCTGATCTGCATTTCTTTTTGTATTTACAACTTCCCGCGTCTATCCATTCATGATCACAATATCACTTCAAGAGAGAACTATTCATGAAAAGAAACACACTTATTGCGTCACTCACAATCAGCGCACTGTGTATTGTCACTCTTCTCGCCGCACAAACGAAAAAATATGACATTGAAAACCGCATCGACACTCTCCTCAATGAAATGACCGTCGATGAGAAAATAGGTCAGATGACTCAGGTTGAAACAGTTTATGTACGTTCCATCCGCGATATATCAAAGTTTTCAATCGGTTCGGTTCTCTGCGGAGGAAATTCCGGCCCTTCCCGCAATACTCCCAAAGACTGGGCGGATTTCACGGACTCATACCAGAAAGAGGCAATGTCCAGCCGTCTTGGTATTCCCGTAATTTTCGGTATTGATGCCGTTCATGGAAACGCGAAAGTCAATTCCGCGGTTGTATTCCCCCATAATGTGGGAATGGGATGCACCCGCGACGCGTCTATCGTACGCCGCATCGGACTTATCACCGCCCGCGAATGCGTCGCTGTCGGTGTCACATGGACCTTCGCCCCGTGTGTTGCGGTTTCCCGTGATGAACGCTGGGGACGGACTTACGAGAGTTACAGCGAAAATCCGGAGTTGGCAACCCTTATGGGAGTGGCTCATCTGCGCGGACTTCAGGGGGAACGCCTTTCGGGCGCGGAAAGCGTCCTCGCCTGTCCGAAACATTATCTCGGAGACGGCGGAACATTGTACGGAACCGGAATCAACGGTTATCTTGATCAGGGAAATACTAAAATATCAGAATCCGAACTACGTGCCATTCACCTTAAGCCCTATATCGCCGCGATAAAGAACAATGCAATGTCAATTATGGCCTCCTACTCAAGCTGGAATGGCGTAAACATGCACGGCAACGGATCTCTCCTCACGGGAGTGCTTAAAGATGAACTTGGGTTCAAGGGTTTTGTTGTTTCAGACTGGAAAGGTATTGATCATCTTGAAGGAACATATGATGAGCAGGTGATAAAGGCAATCAATGCGGGAATCGATATGGTAATGGTTCCTGACCGCTATGAAAGTTTCATCGAAGCGATGAAGTCCGGCGTTGAATCAGGAGCAATACCGATGTCACGGATTGATGACGCGGTAAGTAGAATTCTGCGCGCCAAATTTATGATGAATTTGTTTAAACGCCCATACGCGAACCGTAAACTCCTTCCAGATGTCGGTTCACGCGCACATCGTGAAGTCGCCCGCGAAGCGGTTCGCAAATCAGTCGTTCTCCTTAAAAATGACAACAACGTTCTCCCGCTTTCCTCCAATGTAAAAACAATATATGTTGTCGGACCGAAAAGTGATGACATCGGGACGCAATGCGGCGGCTGGACGATGGGCTGGCAGGGAAACACGGGAAAGATCACTTCAGGAACAACAATTCTTGAAGCGGTGAAAAAAGCGGCTCCCACTAACGCAATCGTCGTATACTCCGACAATGCCAAACATATGACAAAACGGGATGGCAACGTATGCATACTGGTCGTCGGAGAAAGACCTTATGCGGAAATGAATGGAGACTCGGAAACCCTTGCACTTTCCAATGATGATGTGACACTCGCAAAGCGCTGCCGCGAGTCCGGAATACCTACAATAACAATCGTACTATCAGGTAGACCGGTGATACTAGACGGTATCATCGACAATGCGGATGCGCTGTGTGCCGCATGGTTGCCCGGAACTGAAGGAGACGGCATCGCGGACATTCTCTTCGGTAAATTTTCCCCGACTGCGAAACTTTCCATGAGCTGGCCCCGATCAGTTAAGCAGATTCCTGTTAATGAAGGAGATTCGCCATACAATCCGCTGTTTCCATACGGATACGGACTTACCTTTAAAAAATAATGAGAACTTCCGTAAGTCGACTTTTCCATCCGGATCAGCCATGCGCGTCATTTTATCATGATGCGCGGACTTATCGTGAGTTCAGACCGTCGCCGTCCCTTTCTGATTTTGTACTCTGTTACTGGACATCACCTCCCGATGGATATAACTCTCTGAACCTTCCGGTTTCCCCTGCAGAAGAAACAATTGTTCCAGATTCGTGCATCGATATTGTTTTCAACATCACGGCAACCGGAGTCACTTCACACGTAGTAGGCCCTTTTGATTCTCCGCTTATCGTCCCGGTTAATTTCGCTCATGCGAAAGATTTCGGAGTCCGTTTTCTGCTGCCTGATTTTTCAATGTTCTTCGGAATATCTCCGGGAGAATTTATAAACACAGGAGTGAGGTCGAGAGATATTTTCGGTGAGACGTGGAAGATTGCTGAAGAAATGGTTGGAACCGCAGATGATGATTATCAAAGAGTATGCATATTAGATCGGATTCTCCCGCAATTCGCACGGCTGTCCGTAAAACACAGTGACACGGTTACTCTCGCATTCAATGCCCTCTTCAGCAAAAAGGGCTGTATCACTGTTGACGAAGTCGCATCCTCAACGGGAATATCTTCCCGCCATCTCAACCGGATAACCATTGAGCACACAGGATTCTCCGTCAAAACAATAGCTCGGATTATCCGCTTTCAGCACCTTCTCGGCAGCCTCCGCTCGGAACCTGATATAAGCTTCTCTGTCGCCGCATACGATGCAGGTTTTTCGGATCAGGCTCACATGATCAGAGAGTTCAGATCATTCACGGGGAAAACCCCTTCAATGATAGTCTGACTATACTTGTTGGCATCTCAGAAAGCAACATCCTCGCGTACACAATAACTGAATCTCATTTTCATCGCGGGTCATCCCCACACATTAAATCATTTTCAATTTTCCGGAAATCACTTATTAGCACTTTAAATAATTGCTTTTTTCCTTATACAAAAAGGGAAAAAGCAGTTATTTCATTAACGTTTGCCCACAACGGCGGTTTTAAAAATAGTTTTTCAAACCGCCATTATCGATAGTACACAGGATCTACCGGAACCGCATCAAGACCCTTGATCCGACCGACTTCTTTTTTCAGAATCAGAAACGCCAACATTGACGCCATAAAATCAGACACGGGCATTGCGGCCCATACACCGGTAAGCCCGAATAAACGGGGAAGGATAAAAAGCGCCGGAAGAAGAAATCCGATCTGGCGAGATAGCGAAAGACAAATAGAAAGTTTCGCGCGTCCGATCGACTGAAAGAAACTCGACGTAACCATCTGAAATCCTACAATCGGGAACATTAATAATGCAAGCCGCATGCCATACACAGATAACTCTGTGATCTCGTTATTATCAGTAAATGCGAGAGAAATCTGGCGAGGAAACAGTTCAGCAATGATAAACCCTGTTGAAGTGATGCATGTTGCGATTATAAGAGTATATTTAAACACTTTTGTCGCACGGCCGAAATGTCGTGCGCCATAATTGTATCCCGCAATCGGCTGCATCCCCTGTGTCAAACCAAGCACAATCATGACGATACACATCAGAACAGAATTTATGATACCGTATGCTCCTACCGCATAGTCACCACTGTATTTCACCAGTTTGAGATTTATGACAACCGCGACAAGGCAGGCGCATATGTTTATGATAAATGATGACATTCCTATAGAGAAAATATCTTTAATAATCGGATAATCAAGGCTGAAGTGCCCTCTGATAAATCGGACATAACTTTTTCTACTGACAAAATGGGTAACAACCATAATCAATCCTGAAAATTGCGCAATAACAGTCGCAAATGCCGCACCGCGAATACCCCATTTGAATATAAAGATAAAAAGAGGAGCAAGAACCAGATTGATACCGACGGTGACCAGAGTGGTTATCATTGCCTTACGAGGATATCCCGATGCACGCATTACATTGTTGAGTCCCATGTATGAGTGGAAAAATACATTCCCGATCAGAATTATCTGCATAAATTGTTTCGCGTAAGGAAGAGTATCTTTACTCGCTCCGAACATATACAGAATCTTATCAAGAAATACAAACATGATAACAGAAACTATTGTACTCAGTATGATATTAAGAAGAACCGTGTTACCGAGAATCCGCGCCGCTTCATCATCGCGTTTTTCACCGAGACGGATCGAGACAAGCGTCGCGGCACCCGCACCTACGAGTGAACCGAAGGCTATGGCCAGATTAACAAGAGGAAGCGTAAGCGCAAGTCCTGAAATCGCGAACGGTCCTACTCCCTGACCAATAAATATCCGGTCTATTATATTATATACTGATGATGCGGTCATCGCTATTATCGCGGGAATCGAATATTGGAAAAGCAGCTTTCCTACTTTTTCATAACCTAAAGCTTTAGCGGTTGTACCATGTAATGCCATGTTTCCTCTTTTTCATACCATGCTTCCAACACCACGGATGTGGATCAATTGTTTTTTTATGCATTCGCTTTTACATAGATTTTATTACACTTTTTTAACATTTTCATATCGCATCATCGTTATCCCTCCATGATTAACACCACCCTATTATCCTCTTTAACCATTGAAGTTTCCTTTAACGATATTAATCAATTTATCCTTAATACACGTCTCATCTGCTTGACTCATCATAAATTCTGTATTACAGTACGGCGATAAAAACATTAATCCGTAACACAATACGACTGCTGACCGGAGTTGGAGAAAGGCGTGAGAGAGTCGACACGTAACCGATACAAAAACACAATTTGCATGATGTTTGATCATGACAGATATCCGGATATGTTCATACAAATCAGAGGATTTGGCATATAATGAAAATAATCCTCGGACACTCGAATCTTGACCTTGATTGTATCGGATCAATGGTTCTCGCGCGTTATATCTATCCTGATCATCGTCTTGTCGGCAGCAGATTCATCCATCCTGTCGCACGCAATCTATATAACCTGTACTCGTATCATCTCGATTTTATTCCTTCACATGAACTTGCGGAGAATGTCATTGAACATGTGGTCGTAGTCGATACACGTTCATCAAAACGAGTGCAGGAGTATTTTGAAAGACTTGGGGATTATCACGGCGAAATTGAAGTCTACGATCATCATCCGTCAGATGAAATGGATATTCCCAATGCGGTCATACATGAAAACGTGTACGGCGCGAATACAACCGCGTTCGCCATTGAGCTGATAAACCGCGGAATTAAAATTAATTCTGATGACGCAACGATCGCGCTCGCCGGAATATTCGCGGATACGGGAAACTTCGCTCATGACAACGTAACTCGCGACGACTTCGCCGCCGCCACCTATCTTATGGAGAACCAGGCATCAATAAGCACCGTGAGAAAACTTCTAGGATCTCTCAAAGAAGATCATCAGGTCACGCTTTTCCATCAGCTTATGAATGAGATTGTCTTCCAGGATTTCCACGGCCATCTCATCGCGCTCGTGTTCATTGAGCTGGATAAACAGGCGGCGGGACTTGCCGCCGTTGTTGAAAAGGTTTTCGACGTAGAGAATGTCGACGCGATTTTCGCCGTATTTTCGTTCAAAAAGGAAAACGAAGTACTTATCATCGCGCGAAGTCTCAAAGGTAAAATTGAGGTGAATCGCCTTCTTGAAAAATTCGGGGGTAGCGGTCATCCCCAAGCGTCATCAGCTCTTATTAAAAAGCGCTCAGGCGGCGACGTATTCCGGGAGTTTATCGCACACATAAACACTGAACTGACTCCCGCGATTACAGCGGCGACGATTATGACCGAGAACGTCAGTATCGTTAAACCTGAGTGGTCACTTCTTGAAGCGTCAAAGTATCTTGAGTCTATAAATCATACCGGCGCTCCGGTTGTGGATGAAAGTGGTACTGTGACCGGATTTATCTCTCTGAAAAATATTATGGTCGGACGACGCACCGGTAACATGAACTCACCCGTGAAGGCGTACATGGCTCGCAAGGTTGTCGCCGCGCATAAAGATATGACTATCCGCACAATTGAAAATTTGTTTTTCAAAAACAACATCGGACATCTTCCCGTCGTTGATAACGGGAAACTTGTGGGACTGATAACCCGATCTGATTATCTGAATTACATCGACGCAAAAAGAATCAAGAAGACCTGATTATATTTCTGTAATTCAAACTCAACAATGCAGCTGTGCAACAATAAGATTTTCTGTCCGATTTGTTCAATACAAGCAATCCATCTTCCCTCTCAATACTCCTGACAACATGATCATACAGACTGATCGATATTTATTATATTAGGAAGGGCTACATGAGACAAAAACTTAACGTAATCACACTGGGAGTCGACAATCTCGCGCGCTCTCTGGAATTCTATGAGAAAGGACTTGGCTGGAAGAAATCTCCCGCGAGTCAGGAAACCATCGCGTTCTTTCAACTCGGCGGAATCGTACTTTCTCTTTATCCTCGCGAAGCGCTCGCTAAAGATGTTCCTGTCAAAAATGACCCGACAGGTTTCGCGGGAATTACTATCGCCTATAACGCGAAGTCTGAAAAGGAAGTCGATGATGTGCTGGCGGAAGTTCAAAAACTCGGAGCGAAGATTCTCAAACCGGGACAGAAAGTTTTCTGGGGCGGGTACAGCGGATATTTCGCGGATCCGAACGGACATCTGATTGAGGTCGCGTTCAATCCGTTTCTGCAATTTGACGCGAACGACAACCTGATCCTTTAGGCCGCCGTCCGACGGATCATTTTCCCTAAATCGGAAGCTGAATCGTCGGACAGTCTCTTTTCAATTCATCGGAAAATGACGCACTGCGTGCGAATGGCATTAAGAACATCGCGATTCATGCGTACAATATTTTACACCGCCGCCGGGAATCGACGACTCTCCCGTGACGTGGAGATCCCTCGCGCCGCGGCTGACGCCGCGTTGCGGAAACAACCGCTTATCTCAAGTCCTGACCCTTATGCGATTTTCCGTTCGCCGTAGGTTTACCGCTGACTCATAAAAACTAATGAGGCGCCGTATTACGACGCCTCTGCATGCTCATCAACACTGTAGTATATGTAATCTGAAGACTCCGCAAGGAAATCATTCCTTCTGACTCCTTCCCCGTTCTTTCACTTCACTTCGGGTCTGAGCAGAGGGAACAGAATCGTGTCCTTGATTGAATTCGTATCAACGAGAAGCATGATAAGCCGGTCGATACCAATTCCCATTCCTCCGGTCGGCGGGAGCGCGTATTCAAGAGCCGTGATGTAATCATTGTCCATCATCTGTGCTTCATCGTCACCGGCTTCGCGCATCTTCACCTGATCCTCAAAACGGGCTTTCTGGTCAAACGGATCATTAAGCTCCGTAAACGCGTTCGCCATTTCTCGTCCCGCGATGAAAAGCTCGAAGCGCTCCACAAATTCCGGATTATCCTCGCGTGACTTTGACAGCGGAGAAAGTTCTTTGGGATAGTCGGTCATGAACGTAGGCTGAATGAGAGATTCTTCAATTTTTTCAGAGAAGACTTCATCAGCGATCTTCCATATGCTCGTCTCATCTTCAATTTTGACTCCGACCGATAACGCCGCTTTTATCGCTTCATCAGCGCTCTTTATCACCGAGAAATCTATGCCGGTACGTTCCTTTATAAGATCAACATATCCGATGCGTTTCCACGGCGCCGCGAGATTAATTTCCGCACCCTGATACGTGATGGTTGTCTTTCCGAGAACTTCCTGTGCGACATTCGAAATTAACGACTCCGCGAGTTCCATCATGTCGTTATAATCGGCGTACGCCTGATACATTTCCACCATGGTGAATTCCGGATTATGACGCGTGTCGATTCCTTCATTACGGAAGTTTCTGTTCATCTCAAACACGCGTTCAAAACCGCCGACTACAAGACGTTTGAGATAGAGTTCCGGCGCGATCCGCATAAAAAGCTTCATATCGAGGGCATTGTGATGAGTAATGAACGGACGAGCCGCCGCACCTCCCGCGATCGGATGCATCATCGGAGTTTCAACTTCCAGAAAGTTTCTTCCCTCAAGAAAACGACGTATCGATGAAACCGCTTTACTGCGGATGATAAAATCATTTTTGGTTTTCTGATTTACTATAAGATCAACATAGCGCTGACGATATTTCATTTCCTTGTCCGCGAACTCATCAAAAAGCTGTCCGTCTTTTTCCTTAACAACGGGAAGAGGACGGATACATTTCGACAGAAGAGCAAACGTTCCCACACGCACGGACACTTCCCCTTTGTGAGTCCGGAACATTTCTCCTTCAACACCGATAATATCGCCGAGATCAAGAGAGTTGAACTGATTGAAAAGATCCTCGCCGATCTGATCGTTCTTCGCGTACAGCTGGACATTACCGGACATATCTTCGATATTCACAAAAGACGCTTTGCCCATGCCGCGTTTCGATTTGACACGTCCGGCAATTTTTACGCTCGCGGGATTCGCTTCGTCGAACGATGAAAGAATATCCCCGATGATCTGATCGCGTTTAAAACGTATCGGATAAGGCCGTATACCGTTGGATTCCAGCGCCTTTATTTTGTCGATTCGCTGCTGACGTAACTCTGAAAACTCATCCATTGCTGACCTCATAAAAATAAATGATGTATACGTAGTGTAATGGCTTGTCGATGAAATGTTCTGTCATCCCTTGCCGGGATGACAGAAACAGGTGTGCGGAGATTATTTCTTCTTTTTCTTGAAAAGACCTGTAATCTTCTGAACAATTGAAGGCTTCTTCGAGCGTTCATCACGAAGCATATCATCGGTAATGACAAAATTATCGCCGTACTTCTGGCGGTAATATGCAACGCGCTCTTCAATTGAACCATCGCGTCTCGGAGTGACTTTGCTTTTATGCGCGACATGTCCCCGTTGCGCGGGATGTTGATCGGGACGACGTTCGGTTTTCTTGGGTTCGTACGGTCTTCTTTCGTAACGAGGCCCTTTCTGTATATGCGGTTTAGCCGGATTAGCGCCCGCGGCGCCGACAGCGCGTTGAGGATGTTCTCCCTGCGCATGTTCACGGCGAGGTTGAGGTCTTTGATCACGGCGCGGCTCAGCGTCTCTTCTCGGTCCGCGTTCAGGGCGGCCACCGCGATGCTCTCCTCTTTTCCCGCGATCGGGACGCTCTCCACGACGGCCTCCGCGTTCACCGCGGCTTACCCTGTCGTTGTCTCGCTCAAACCGCATACCGAAAGACGCGTCATCAACCAGCATTGTCTCATCAAACCATTCAACAGGAATCTTTGTATCGATATACTTTTCGATTCCTTCCAGACCCTGTACATATCGTTCACATGCGAGTGAAATCGCCATTCCGGATTTTCCCGCACGTGCGGTACGTCCTATTCGATGCACATAATTTTCAAAGTCTTCGGGGATATCATAATTGATGACCATATCAAGATCATCGACGTGAAGACCACGCGCCGCGACATCGGTTGCGATGAGAAATTTTATTTCTCCTTTTTTCACGCCCTCAATGATACGGAGACGTTTCTTCTGCGGGAGGTCACCCATGATATACTCATTGGGATATCCGTTCGCAGCGAGTTTTTTTGAAATAATCTCGGCAGTACGTTTCATATTGGTGAACACAATGGCGTTACTCGGATTATGCTTCTTGAGAATACCCAGAAGCAATCTGAACTTTTCATCACTGCCGACATGATAAATCATCTGCGTAATCTTATCAACGGTGATCGATTCAGGCATGATCTCCACTTCAACGGGTTCATGCATATATTCCCACGCGAGAGACTTGACCTTCTGGGAGAGCGTAGCCGAGAAAAGAAGTGTTCTGCGATCTTTCGAACCGGGCATTTTCTTGATAAGAAATCTGATATCAGGAATGAACCCCATATCGAACATGCGGTCAGCTTCATCGATGATAAGAACCGAAATATCGTTCAGTTTGACTTTACCGGATTTGAAAAAATCAATAAGGCGGCCGGGAGTCGCAATCATGATATCGACTCCCTTGCGGAGAGCCTCTTCCTGCTGATTGTATCCTACCCCGCCGAAAAATGTCGCGGTTCTGAGTCCAAGGTAATCGCCGCCGAGGAGTTTCGCTTCTTTCTCGATCTGCACCGCAAGTTCGCGAGTCGGAACCATAACCAGTGCTTTTTTTGTCGGAACCATATTCTCGCTGAAGAGTTTGAATATAGTCACGAGATACGCGGCGGTTTTTCCGGTACCGGTCTGCGATTGCACGCAGACATCTTTTCCCTGGAATGAATGTGTGAATGTTTCCGCCTGCACTTCCGTGCACTCGGAAAATCCGGCGTCCGCTATTCCTTTTAGAATTTCGGGCGCAAGGGCTAAATCTGTAAATTTCATTTTGTTATTTTATCCACTGTTCAAGAGTCATTGAGATGAGATCTGTACTTTCCATTTCCTCATGGAAATGTTTCACGATCTCTTTTTCATCGTCGGAGAGGTTCGTTACGAATTCCACGAATTGCCGTTCGAACAGAAAACGCTTGTCTGTCGCGCGTTCCATCTGAACCACGAGTGCTAAAAGTTTGATTATACTGCTGTCTCTGTCTGATAGAGCCATAATATCCGTTACTTTTTCATCCCATCCAGAATTTGTTTGTTCTTTTTTATCTTTTCGTTCGACGGAGCGATCTTCGCCGCTTTTGCGATAGTGTTCTTCGCCTGATCAACTTTTCCCTGCCGTGATTCCGCCACCGCAAGGTTATTTATAATTTCCGCGGTATCGGAGTTCATCGCAAGCGCTGTTGAAAACGCAACATCGGCATCAGGATACTTCTTGAGATACATGAGTGTAAGCCCCAATGTATTCCACGCCATGTACATGTCAGGGTCAAACGCGGTCGCTTTCTCAAGATACTCTTTCGCGCCCCAATACGCACCCTGCTTGTAAGACGAAAGACCAAGCACATAAAAACCAAGAGCGTTTTTAGAATCCATCGTAATGACTTTATGTCCGTACTCAGAGGCTTCCTTGTATTTTCCGGTGTCGATCATGATAAACGCCAGATCAATAATCGGATCAACTGATTTGGGTTTGATTTCCGCGCATTTCTGAAGATGCTGAATCGCCGGAATTGCATTACCGAGTTTGCGGTGATTGTTTGAAGCGAGATATCGAAGCTGATAGTTGGGAGCAGCAGGATCTGAATCTTTTGAAACCTCAAGAGCATCAGCCACTGATTTGAGAGAATCCTGATACTTGCCCTGCTTGTAAAGTTCAAGTGCCTGATTATAATCGGCAAAAACAGGGAAAATGGCAAATACGAGAATTAAAGCGGCCATCAAGAATCTCATGATCCACTCCTTACTATATTGTTATACCTTTCTACAAAACCTCTCAAAACCACGGAGCGTCAAGAATAATTTTGATACGCTGACCCCTCTTAATATCCCGTATTTCGCTTGCACAAGTGCTGTCAATTGACAAAATACGCTGATACGGGGGAAACAATGGTCGAGGTACGCAATCTCAAGAAGCATTTTCCTGCACGCCGGAAGTCATTTTTTGGTCATGCCGGTGTCGTCAAGGCGGTGGACGACGTTTCGTTCTCCATACCCAAGGGATGCACTCTCGGGCTTGTCGGCGAAAGCGGCAGCGGTAAAACGACAACTGCCCGATCAATCCTCCGTCTTATTGAACCCGACGGCGGTGATGTCATCATTGACGGTCAGAACGTACGGACAATGAGAAAGAACGATCTCCGCCTTTTCAGGAAGCGGATGCAGATAGTATTTCAAGATCCCTATGGCTCCCTCAACCCGAGAATGACCATCCGTAAAATCGTGTCGGAACCGCTTCGTATTCATACTGATTTATCTAAATCAGATATTCATGCGCGTGTTGAGGAACTTCTCACTCTTACAGGTCTTGAACCGGATACCGCTGACCGTTATCCGCATGAGTTCAGCGGCGGCCAGCGTCAACGCATAGGAATTGCGCGCGCGCTGGCTCTTAATCCTTCGTTCGTTGTTCTCGATGAGCCTGTGTCTGCGCTCGATGTTTCAATTCAGGGTCAGATTCTCAATCTTCTTATGGATCTTCAGGACAAACTGGGACTCACCTATCTTTTCGTCGCGCATGATCTTGCGGTGGTTGAACATATCAGCACACGCATCGCGGTAATGTATCTCGGAAGAATTGTCGAAAACAATTCGAAGGATGGACTGTACCGCAAACCGCTTCATCCGTATACTCAGAACCTCATCAAATCCGTTCCCCGCTGCGAAGCGTCGAAGCACGGATTTTCTGTGCTTTCGGGAGAGATCCCTTCTCCGGAAACTCCTCCAACGGGATGTCATTTCCATCCGCGCTGCTCCCTCGCGATGGATATATGCACTCGCGAATATCCTAAAATGAGAATCGTTGACGGTGCGGAAGTATCATGTCACCTGTATCCCGAATGAAAATTCTCTGCGTAACGAAATATTCCGTATGGCAACGCGTATGTCGATTATATGCGTTCGCGTTGATCATCCTTTCAATATTGTTGCTCTCAGATACATATTCACTCGCAAAAGAGCGCTTCAATTATGGTGAGGGGGAAGCCTTACTCGCGTATTTTCTGCGGCTCGCGCATGACGCTAAGCCCATCGAAGAACCAAAATCTCAGATATACTCAAAAGATGAATTTCTTCTCTGCGAGGGAGATTTACCCGCCGCAGTGGCGAATAACCGCGCGGTCGAAAAGATGTTCGCTGCGGATTATGAGGGAGCAATCGCCGATTTAAAGGAATGTCTAAAACAAGCGCCGCTTTTTCTTCCTTTCCGTTACAATATCGGCGTATGCTATATCCATATAAATGACCGCGCACGATCCCGTCTCAATCTCGAGAAAGCACGGAATATTGTTCCGGAATACTATCTTGTTGATATTCAGCTCGGACACCTTGCGTCTCTTGAAGGTGCCGATGACGAGGCAATACTTCATTACCGTGACGCTATTCGTAAAAATCCGAAACATCTGGACGCGATGGTTCTCGTGGGGAATATTTACTTCAAACGTCATCAGCGGGAAATGGCGTCAAAATATTATGAAGCGGTTCTTTCAATAAAACCCCGGTTCGCGAATGCGCTTATCGGCCGTGCGAAAATTCTTTTTGAAAAAGAAGAATACTACAAGGCATATCAGGTTCTTGGCATGATCGACCGCTCAGGTGATTACGACAAATCTCTTCACTACTATTATGCAGAGTGTTCTTACAAACTTCAGGAATACAAAGACGCGTATGAGCACTATACGAAACTCCTGGAATTCCGCAGCGACCGGTTTTTCATCACCACGTCGGTAAGACTCATTGAACACAAGCAGGAGCTCGCGCGGCGTTTTGCGACTCAGCTTGAGGAACAGTAGTATCGTTCCTCTTTTCACCTGCTGTCACTTTTTACGTATCTTCTCCAGATGTATACGCCTTCCGGCAAGATAATGCGGAGTGCCGCCATTATACAGATGACCCCATGACGGGCTGTATCCGTATACAAGCCATCCGTCTGTGGAACTTTTCTCATCAAAAACAATCGTCCCGTTCCATGAGAGTGACTTTCCAACCAGAGGAACAGTATAATCAGTAATCAGCTTTTTGGGTTCTCCCCAATGGACCGCATCGTCGGATAGAGAAATATATATTCCGCTTTCTTTCAATCCTGTCTTATAAATGTATTCCTTCCAGAAATTCACGCTTAGAATCATCACATATTTATTGAGCTTCTTCGAATATACAACTTGAGGGAAAAGCGTTTCAGCCTGATCCCACTTCAATGCGGATATCACCGGAGTATCCCGCCCTCCCAGTCCGGGTTCCGAGAAACTTCCGTTGTAAAATTTTGTCCACTTCCCCGGGCCGGGAGTTCCTTTTTTCAAATCAGCCCTGGCCATACAAATCTGCACCCCGCGTCCGTCCTGTCGTGACAGCTCAGTGTAATATGTATAGAGCCATCGTTTATTTTTATCCGCGACCATCCCAGGTTCCGCCGCTCCGCGGTCAGCTTGCCCGTCATAGTAACTGTATTCTTTCGGCTTGTTGCTTGTGATTATGGCTCCGGCTTTTGTCCAATCCGTTCCATTCGGGGACGTCGCTAAAACAACCCGCGCGAAAAATCCCGGTATTCCTCCCGGTATAGGAGGCATTCCTTCCTGATCTTCAACATGACACACCACATAATACATTCCATTGCTGTGTCTGTATCCTCCGCTCGCGCCGATATAACCATTATCAATCGATCCTTTTGGCCCCTTTTCGAGAACCTTCCGTGCGCTGGTAATTTTTTCCAGAGACTCCCCTTCAAGGAGGTATGTCTCAATCGCCGATGTCATCAGTGCCCTGAATACCGGCTTTTTCTGCAATGTGACAAAACCCTCATCGGTGAAATACTGCAGCCCGAAAGAACCGCCCGGCAAAAGAGTTTTCTGTTCACCGAGTGAAACATGTATGTTTTCCGCTGATACATCTATTTTCTTGATAGAAATATCATCACCGGTAATGAATCGCGGTAAAAAAATAAATCCGGATATAAACACAATACACACAGATATAACTATTCTTTTCATACGCCTCCGTTTAGCTCATACATAATGAATCAGTAAAATCGAATTATTGCCAGAAATTAATATGAAAAGATTTTATAATTAGGCGTTGATGATAAAGTCAGGCGAAAGCTCGGATTAATCCGCGATAGAGAAAGATGAAGGCAAACACGATAAGAGTAACAGCACAGGCTCCGACAAATCCCCTGTATATACGGTTAGTGAAGAACATCCGTCCTTTCCCGACAGCGGTTGAAATAAGCGAGTACCACACAAGATCAGCGAGGATATGCCCGACATAGAAAAACATAATACCCGCCCATCCGAACTGCCGCGAACTCGCGATATATGTTATCCCGATGGTTGCCCACCAGAGAATCCAATACGGGTTGGCTACACTCATGAGAATGCCGGTGAGTACCAGATTCCCTTTCTTCTCATCCCGGGAATTCCAGTCAATTGAGAGAGTAGGCAGGGAGCGGAACATACCGTATGCCAGCCAGAGAAGAATAACCCCGCCTGTAATCGATATCACTATGAAAAACCAGGGCTTTCCGAATAACGGCGCAAGCCCGAACAGAAGCGCAATCAGCAATGTGAACTCGAGTATTGCGTGTCCGAACACGAGCATCGGCCCCGCGATCATCCCCCTCCTGGAACTCTCCGCCACAGTTACAGTGAGAAGCGTTCCTGGCATCATCGCCCCTGAAAGAGCGATAAGAAATGATGAACCGAAAATTGTGATCAGTGCGGTCACGTCCGAGCTCCTTTAGATCCCCGCAAATTCGTCCTTGCTGTCCCGCGACATGAGCGATTTGATTTCTTTGATGATTTCCTGATTTTCATAACATACGCGGTATACCGCGCGGGAGATAGGCATATCCACGCCATGTTTCTCCGCAAGCTCAACCGCCGGTTTAACCGTCACATAACCTTCCGCAACAGACTTCTGCGATGCGATGATATCCGCCGCTTTTTCACCGGCAGCGAGACGCTTACCGAGGGTTCTGTTCCGCGAAAGATCACCGGTGCATGTAAGGATAAGATCCCCCACCCCGGCAAGGCCGCTGAATGAAAGCGGCTTTGCTCCCATAGCGACACCAAGCCGCGTTATTTCAGCGAGACCGCGTGTCATAAGAGACGCGCGCGCTGATGCTCCGAGATTGAGTCCGTCGGCAACACCGCATGCGACCGCGATCACATTCTTGAGAGCTCCGCCGAGTTCAGTCCCTATCACATCGTCATTTGAATAGATACGGAGCGACGGCGAGTGAAACACATCCTGAACCTCTCTGGCCACGTTGATATCAAAACCGGCGCAGGCGAGATCGGTAGGAAGACCGGTCGCGAGATCACGCGCGAATGAAGGCCCGGAAATAAACGTGAGGCGGTTGTGATGATCCGCGAGAGTATCCTCAAGAACCTGACTCATGAGCGCAAGCGTACCGTTCTCGATACCCTTTGCGGCTGACACTATAAGCGCATTCTTTGAAATTTTTTGCGCGATAAGTTTCGTCGTTGAACGTACATACGCAGAAGGACACACGACAACGACGATGTCAGCATCTGATACCGCTTCATCGGGATCGTTAGTCCACTCAATCTCCGGACTGATTTTAATCCCCGGAAGATAAATTTCATTCTCCCCTTTTTCGCGGACAAGAGAAGGAAGCTCTTTTTCAAAAGCCCACACCTTGACCTTGTGCCCGATACTATGGGCATATATTGAAAGTGACGAACCGAAGGCACCCGCGCCCACTATCGTAATTTTTTTCATAAGACCCCGTTCCAGTTTTATAGCAGAGGACATTTGATGGAAAACCCTGTCAATAATGATTTTAACAGTACACCCGGACGGTTTTCAACTCTTTTAATCAATTATTTGATCATCGCGATTATCCTGTGCATGATTCTCTCTCGGGCGTTCCCTGCGTTGGCACGCAGGGCCGCGCTTTCACTGCAACCGTTGGTTTCCGCTCAATCGCTAACGCACTACCGCTCATCTCTAATCTTTAACCATAATCGTAATACCAAGTCGTCAAAGTCTCGTTATGCGGCAGAGCATTAACATCTAATTTATTTTCCTGCTTTACACCGATTCTTCATTTCGGTGAATGTACAAATCATCTGCTCTCAAGGACAGTCAATATGAAACGATATCTTAATCGCTGGAAAGAAGCTGATTCCAATTTAAAATTATTCCTCATCGGAGCGCTTTTCCTCGGCATAAATGCGGGAGTTCTATCCACCACGTTCAACAACTATCTTAATGATATGTATCACATTTCGGAACGCACCCGCGGACTTCTGGAAATTCCGCGTGAAATACCGGGGTTTGTCCTTATAGCCATAACCGGGTTTCTCGCCGCATACTCGATGCGCGGATGGGCCATCATCGTCGGTATTATCTCGGGGGTTGGAGTGGTCGGTCTCGGATTCATGTCGCCGTCACTTTATCTCATGACTTTGTGGATGATGCTCTGGAGCATGGGTGACCATCTTTTTATGCCCGTTGAAAGCACGATGGGTCTTCATATGTCGAAAGAAGGCAAGCAAGGCAAGCGTCTCGGTCAGCTCGCGGGGGCGCGTAATCTCGCTATGATTATCGGTGCGCTCGCGGTATATCTCATCGCTTCATTTCTGAGCGGCGCGCATCTTTACAAGCTACTCTATCTCTGCGCCGGAGTATGCGCGATATTATCCGTAATATTTTTTTCCCGGATCAACATACCTGTCGATAAATCCAAATCACGACGCAGATTCATTTTTCGCAAAGAATACGGGTTTTTCTATACTCTAAATATTCTGTTCGGCGCCAGAAAACAGATTTTCCTGACTTTTGCGCCGTGGGTTCTTGTGACTCAGTTTCACACCACTCCGAATGTGATGGCGGCTCTCGTAATGATTGCCTCAATCGCCGGCGTCCTTTTCCGTCAGGTCTTCGGTATCATCGTCGATCGCTTCGGAGAAAAGAAAATGTTTGTTGCTGACGCGCTTATTCTATTCTGCATCTGCGGTGGATTCGCTTTTTCTAAAAATGTTTATTTTCTTTATTTTCTTTTCATCATGGACAATCTGATGTTCTCAACCCGGATAGCCCGCACCACCTATCTCAGTAAAATCGCAAAAGAGAAAAGCGACATCCCCCCGACCATATCGCTCGGTATCACCATGGATCATTTTTTCTCAATGATCGTTCCTGTCATGGGAGGTATCCTCTGGGCTACTTTGGGGTATGATAAAGTATTTATGGCCGCGTCTGTGGTCGCTCTGATCAGTTTGGCAGTCGCAATCATTATCAAAGTACCCGCAAAACACCGCTGACAGCATTCATTCACACTGGGTTCTATCAATGAACTCAGTGTGAATCATTTATGAAATCCTATTACGTACTCTTAATAAATCCCAGCTTACGCATAACATTCATATAATAGTAATTGACTTTTATTATAAATTGCTGTCACATAACATAAAACAGGAGGATTTTATGCGGAATAAAATTTGTATCGGTTTGATTATCGTACTCGGATCTTTTTTCGTTTCCTGCACGGCAACATCAAAATTCATGCAGCAGAATGGTGATGCCCTTAAAGCAGCTCCGGCCACCGCAACGGTGGTGTTTTTCCGTCATTCTGGATATGCGACGGGAAAGGCCCCGATCATTCTGACGGATAACGGGAAATATATGGGAGAGGGTCTCCCGAAAGTCAAATATGCGGTAAGACTGCCTGCGGGTCAGTATATGTTTATCGCATGGGGCGAAGGCAATTATTCTATCAAAGCCAATCTTAAAGCCGGAAAAACCTATTATGTGGTCGTCGCTCCTAAACTCGGCGCATGGTCGCCGCGTTTTCATCTGGTACCGATCAAGCAAGGCGATGAGAACTGGGTGAAACGCGAAGAACTCCTTGCTAAATGCGAGCCGTATGCCGTTGATCTTGAAGCAGGACAAGCTGACTTAGCAACGAAAGATCAGGTTGATGTGAAAAGCGTTATAGAGAAAGGAAAGACACGTTTTACTGAATATAATGATGGGGACAAGAAAAAGTTCACGCTTGATCCTGAAGATGGAATCTGACTTTGTTCTCTTGTACTGATATTAAAACTAACATCGTTCCATGTAATATTTGCTTAAAACCCCGGCTTCCTGAGCCGGGGTTTATTATACTTCAACGTTAATTACAACAGGAAACTGTTCCCTGATATTATATCACTCCTTCAACAATCCGTATCGTCGCGATTTCCATTCTCCTTCGATCCGGACAGAGTATTATCATCCTCAAGTAATTATACATTTCCCGTTTTACAGGACAAACTTCGCAACCATAAAGACATACACTCCAAGAATCAGCGCATATCCCACACAATAATATACCGTAGTGCGGATGATCTCGCGTTCATTCTTGAGCCCGACTGTAGCCGCCGCAACGGCTATACTCTGCGGGGATATCATCTTCCCCGCAGTCGCGCCTGATGTATTAGATGCGGTAATCCACGCGGAATCATATCCCGTATTGATCGCCGCGTTCTTCTGTAATTCACCGAGCAGAATATTCGATGACGTATCACTCCCCGTGACAAATGTACCAAGCGCACCGATAAGCGGCGCTATAAGCGGATACGCCGCTCCAGACACCGTGCTCAGAGTAAGAGCGACAGATTGTATAATTCCCGAATACCCCATGACTTTCGCAAGCGCTACAATTGAAAGAATAGTAAGCGCACTCGGCGCGATTTTACGCGCGCTTGATCCAGCGATTGATACAATCGATTTCAATGACAGTCCCTGAATCAGAGCGCCGATGAGAGCTGAAATAACAAGGAGTGTTCCCGGCGTGGTAAGCCAGTCTATTGTCACATGGTGAGTGCCAACAGGAACGTTCACCGTGAATGGAACATCCGTGAGAGGAGCTATATGAATCAAGCGCGTCGAGAGAACAAGTACCAGCAGAACAAGGTAATTGATCACCGCGATAAACAGTTCCTTCGGATGTTCAGTCGATTCCACGCGGTTCTTCGTCGTCATTCTTTTCACTACAATAAAAAGGATCATTGATACAAGAGAACCCGCCACCGCGACAAGTTCCGGTCCCACGAAAAGACCTACAAGAGTCTGCGTTATGGTGAATACAATTCCTATAAATAGCGCGTCAGGGAGTGATTTACGGATTCCTTTGAACGACCCGTTCGCAATCACAAGAAGCGCGACAGGTACGAGGATCGCAAAAGGTGCGAGCTGAATTACCACATACTTTGAAAGAAGAGCGAGATCAAGCGATGTGATTTTGGCGAGTATGATCACCGGAATACCAAGCGCTCCGAACGCGACAGGCACAGAGTTCGCCACAAGGGATATGATCGACGACCGCACGGGATTAAAACCGAGCGCAATCAGCATGGCCGCGGGTATCGCCACCGCAGTACCGAATCCCGCCACCGATTCAAGAAAACCGCCGAGACAAAACGCAATGACGACAGCCTGCACATTCCGGTCAGGTGTGATTTTACCGAGACTCTTCTTAATAATATCAATTGCGCCGCTTTCAACCCCCAGATAATAGGTAAGCACCGCGGCGAAAATAACCCACAGAATCGGAATGATCGCGAGAAGGAAACCTTCGGCTATTCCAAACCCTATTGACGCAATCGGTGTTTTCCACAGGAAGAATGCTAAAGCAGAGGTCAAACCGAGCGTACTGAATCCGATGATATAAGACGGCAACCGCGTAGCTACAAGCCCCGCGAAAAGTACAAGAAAAGGAACCAGTCCTATTAATCCGAGAGTATCCATAACTACCTCAAAATGACTGTCAGTATATTTCCATACCAGCTAATGTCAATGTAATGGATTCATTTTTTATCCGCATTGACCTGAATCAATAGTAGCATATTCAGGGTACATTGAATAAACGTTTTTAATTTATCGTATGCCCTCAATAGATTATTTAATTATGTATTCCAGACCGATCTTTATTTATTCTCTCCCCGCACACTTCAATTAAGTTGACTTTGTCGTCCGTCCTGCTATACTGATAATGGAATTGAAGCTCACCTTCCGCAGTTCTCCCTGCCAATGACCTCCTTCCGAGCCGATCATTTCCGCTGAACCATTGTGCGCAACGGGGGTATTTTATGCATCTTATGTCGGACAAATTCGCACAGACTATCGAAAAGCATAGCGAACTCATTATTAAACGATGGGTTTCCGAAGTGAAAAATGATCAGGGAACAGTCTCTTTTGACTCATCACGAATTGAACACTCCCGGGAGCGGCTTGCGAATATCATAAACCATCTGAGCGAATGGATAAGCTACGATACGACGAAAGACGAAATCGGGAGAAGATACGCAAAAGAAGGAAGTGAGTACTTTGACGCCAAAATACCATTGTGTGAAATTGTCAGATCATTCGCGCTTTTAAAACGCATTATATGGTCGTTCACCATTAATGAGTGTTCAGTCGATTCGGCATTTGAACTCTACCAGATGAGCGAGCTTGATGAACGGATCATCGTTTTCTTTGATCAGGCTATTTATTATCTCATCAGGGGATACACGGAACAGATGAATAATAAAATGAAAGAGCTCTGGCAGCTCACCGATGACGATACTGAAAAAGTGTTTTTCAGAAAATCATTCTACACAAAATCGAAATAGTACACGCAGAACAGTCATTGGTGGCGCGCTGAGCATCTCTCTGAGATTTAGCGCACCACCCTCAATCTACACAGTGTTATCCCTGAACGTGCACACCAATAGAATCAGATGTGTATTCATCTTCACAATCCTCGGTCAGAACCCATGTCAGTTCCAGAGTATCAAGAATCATTTATTCCTGAAGGAAGAATGCATTGTGATCACACAGAAGCGGCTTATCCCCTTCAGGAAAATACATCAATCTGATGATCCGGTCATTTCTGAAGCGATTTCAAATCTTTTGTGTGATACATCCGCGTGTACCGCATCCAGTACAGGCTCTGCATGACATATTCTCTATCGGATTGGAGAGTGATCGCTTCTTCTTCGACACTGATACATAATGCGCAAGGGTTCCCATTGGACAAACTGTACACCATGTACGCTTACCATAAATGATCCCGGCCAGTACCGCCGCTGCAGTGGTAACGGCAACCATTCGGTGGAACACCGCTCCGACTTCGGCAATTGAACCGTCTGTAAACGCAAGCTGTACCGTAAACGCAGACATCAGAATCACCAAAAATATGAATCTGAATACTTTGGATCTGATGAATCCCGGAAGAGAGATCATTTTACCGCCGGGAAGCAAATTGAGAAAAAGACCCCGAGGGCAGAATTTACCGCACCATAATCTTCCTTTAAAAAATGAAACGATAACAGGAGCCGCCATACATAAAATTGCGGCTATACCGACTTCTCTGACAATAAAACCCGCAATTATAAACGCGATCAATACTACCCACGCGGATTTGATAATTCGTGAACTCATAGTAACTCCATTATTCAGTATATTAGTACATACTAATATACTGAATAATTCACGCCTCTGCTTAACTTTTTTACCTTTTCTGTCTTTTTTTTAACGGCGGAACATATCTATTGATCTGAAATCATCCAGGATTATCCAACCATACTTCTTGCCGGGATTTCGATCAAAACTGGATCACATCATCAGGATTGATCCTATTCAAAAATCTGCTCAATAACACTGACCAGCTGATCCGGTGACTGAATGACAATATCCGCATCCATAAGATCTTCCGGTGTTCCGAATCCCCACAATACACCCACAGAACGAATGGTATTCCCTCGCGCACCGTCAATGTCATAAAAGGTATCCCCTACCATTACCGCGCTATGGATCGCGATCCCTTCCGTTTTGAGAACATGACCAATGAGTGTTTTTTTATTAGCGAGAAGACCATCCGGTTCAGGACCATACACTTTGCGGATGAATCTGTTAAGTCCGAAATGACTAACAATCTGCTCGGCATATTCCCGTGTCTTTGAAGTCACGCACAAAAGATCATTTGTAGATGAAAGCTCTTCCAACGCTTCCAGAATGCCGGGATACACTTCTGCCTCGAACATCGCACCGGCCTTGTACATCGCACGGTACATATCAACTGCCGCGGCTATGCGGAGTGTATCTTTGATAAAGAATGAGAATCCATCGCTCAGCGGCGGGCCGATCACAGGAACCAGTTCTTTATCTGATGGGACGCGTTCACCCATCATCGCAAGAGTCTCTCTAAAGCAATGGAAAATTCCCGGCCGTGAATCAATGAGGGTTCCATCTAAATCGAAAAATATTGTTTTACGCGCCATACTGCATCCGGTACTCGTCAATCCTGATCTTCATTTCATCGTCAATGAGAACCTTTCCGTCTATAACCCGTTTATAGAGATACTTCACTATTTCATCGATCGTAACAATCGCGAATGTTCTGATTCCGAATTCGGACTCGACTTCCTTGAGAGCGGTAAGTTCACCTGAACCTCGTTCCATTCTGTCTACAGATACAACCAACGCCGGAATTTGTATATCTGCCTGAGCTTTGAGAAGCGGAACCGATTCTCTGACCGACGTGCCTGCGGTAATCACATCTTCTACAATAACCACACGATCCCCGTTTTTCAGTTTGTGCCCGATGATCGTTCCGCCTTCACCGTGGTCTTTTGCTTCCTTACGGTTGAAGCAATAAGCCGCATTTTTATTCATTTCGCGGAAAAGAGCCGAGGCCGCAGTCACGGCGAGAGGAATTCCCTTATATGCGGGTCCGTACAGCACATCAAAATCATCACCGATATTCTCATGTATAGCCTTCGCGTAAAACTCACCCAACCTGCATATCTGTTCACCGGTACGATAATTTCCCGTATTGATAAAGAACGGCGTTTTCCGTCCGCTCTTAGTCACGAAGTCTCCGAAAGTCAGCACTTGCGCACGAACCATCAGTTCAATAAAATCCTCTTTGTATCCCATTTGATATTCCTTCTATAATTCTATATTACCATCAGTGAACGACTGATATGACAGAAACTATTTCATCCTTGTTATCACTCAAGAACAAAATATCTTAGGAATAAATCTGTTATTAACTTTATTTTTATGGATCTCAGTCGTGAAGAATTTCAGCGGATCGACATTGTATCTATCGCGGCCACAAGATCTTCAGTCCGCCATGGTTTGTTTATAACAATGATTTTCTCAGGATTAGAGCACACTCTGTTTATTGTTTCCGCATCAGCCTGACCGGTGATCAGAATTCCTTTAAGTTGAGGATATTTACTGCGCGCGGAAACAAGAAGTTGGTCTCCCTTCATATTCGGCATCATCCAGTCAGTTATAATGAATGCGGTACGGATCCCTTCATCGGCAAGGTCATCAACCAGATCAAGCGCTTCTTCCCCGCTCATTGCGGTTTCGAATATAAACCTGCCGCCATAGTGATCCTTTAATTCCTGGATGAGCGAAATCAGGATAATGGCCTCATCATCGACACATACAATCGCGTCTCGTGACATGGCTCCTCGTTATAATGCTTCTTGCTGTGTTGATTTCTTCAACAGACGGCATTAAGCTTTTTTCAGCTTTCTGTACTCCATCATTTTCTTTTGTGCGGCCACAAGATGGTCTTCTATTGATAAAGAGTATTCATTTTCCGTATAATGAACGCCGAAACTCATTTTGATATCCCACTGCAGAAGCTGATCTTCCTTAATCCTGCTGAACGCTTTTTCAAGCCGCATCCTGATAGATGTTTCAGCTATCCTTGACGAGCCAACAGCCACCGCGACAAAGTCATCTGATCCGAGCCGCGCGACGATATCAGCTTCCCTGAACAATCCCTTGAGAATACCGGCGGTTGTTTTAAGAGTAAGATCTCCACCCCGAGACCCCATTGCTTTATTGATTCCTGACAAATCATCGACATCAAGACTAACAAAGGATATTCCGAAATTCCGTCTTTTGGCTATCGCCAACGCGTGCCGTGCGGTTTTATGAAAACCGCGCGAATTATACACCTGCGTTAATATATCAAGCATTGATGTTGATTGAAGCTGAACCGTCCGCTTGTGCCGGCCCACCGATGATATCACTGAATAGAAAAATCGGTCTTCGCTGAGAGTATCATCAAGAATGAGAAAATCCTGAATACCGTGGCTGATCGAATCTACCGCTTCGCTTTTCATGTTATTGCCGGTAATAACAACAGTGGGGACTTCTGTAAAATACGGCTCCAATCTTGAAACAATATCCCGTGCGCTCTCATTCGGAAGAGTGAGTGAAAACATCATCATATCAGTCGTCTCAATATCAAGATAATCCTTCGCTTCCTTGATTGAGAATGCCGGAACTATAACGAGCTGATAGCTATATGCCGGGTTGTCGTTGATTTTTGTAACCAACCCGTCTATGGCTTCAATTGAGTCATGATCGTTTTCAATGAGGAGTATCCGTATTCGCTCTTTAATCATCAATTTTCGTCCTGGTTCAGCCTTCGATAGTCATAATATAATAACCGACATCCGGTATACCCATTCCCCACAGAGGTCAAGCCCTTAATGAATATGTTTTGCAAAGGCTCTTAAAAACTTCAACTGCCAGTCGATTATACAACTATGATTACCATTGATGTATAATGAATTGACACGATTGGCAATCTTTTCATTTTATTAAATTATTCAATTACCGGATACCATCGATTTCCAACGGATATCAGCGCATGAAAACAATTCAATTTGATGACATTACCGACGCGGTCAGAAACCTTTGTATCAGCAGCAACACGATTCTTCCGAAAGATACCGGAGTATTCTTACAAAACGCTATCGCTTCCGAAAAGTCTCCGCTCGGAAAATCAATTCTTGAAAAATGTCTGGAGAACGCACGTATCGCCGGGGATAAATCAATCGGCATATGTCAGGATACCGGCGTTGCCGTCTTCTTCGTTGAAATGGGGACAAACCTTCGTATTGAGGGGAACACCGGACTCATCACTGACGCGATTAACGAAGGAGTTCGCCGAGGATACAATGACGGATATCTCCGCAAATCAATACTCGCCGATCCGCTGTTCGACAGAAAGAATACCGGCGACAATACTCCCGCTATTATTCACATCACGCTTACTGATGGTGATAATCTCAAAATCACTATCGCTCCGAAGGGCGGCGGCGCGGAAAACATGAGTGCGCTTTCAATGCTTCCTCCGTCAGCCGGTGAAGATGGTGTATTCCGTTTTATAACTGACAGCGTTATCAAAGCGGGAGGCAATCCCTGCCCGCCAATCGTTATCGGAGTCGGCATCGGCGGTAATTTTGAACGATGCGCGTATCTCGCAAAAAAAGCTCTCATTCTTCCGCTCGATCATCATCATCCGGATCACCGGTATGCCGCGCTTGAAGAACGGATTCTCACAAAAGTCAACCAATCAGGGATCGGACCTCAAGGACTCGGCGGAACAGTCACCGCGCTTGCAATTCACATCCTCGATGAACCATGCCATCTGGCATCGCTTCCCGTTGCGGTAAATATCAACTGCCATGTTCATCGTCATGAATCAATCACTCTGTAGGAAAATGATATGCCCATACTAATTCAGACTCCGCTTACGCACGACATAGTACAGACTCTCTCATGCGGAGACGAAGTACTTATATCAGGAACTATTTATACCGCACGTGACGCCGCCCATCGCCGTCTCTGCGCTCTCATTGCAGAAGGAAAAGAGCTCCCTGTCGATCTGCGAGACCAGATCATTTACTTTGCCGGGCCTACTCCCGCGCGTCCTGAAAATCCGATAGGTTCAGTCGGGCCGACAACCTCGTACAGAATGGATCTCTACTCTCCGACCGTCATAGAAAAATGCGGACTCACGGGAATGATAGGGAAAGGACAGCGCAGCGCAGTGGTAAAAGAAGCCATGATCAAATTCGGTGCGGTGTATTTCGCGGCGATTGGCGGTGCGGGCGCACTCATCTCTCAGACTGTCATCAGTGCCGAAATCATCGCGTACCCGGAACTCGGTCCCGAGGCGATCCGTAAACTCACGGTAAAAAACTTTCCGGCGATTGTGGCTACTGATTCAAGAGGCAATGATCTTTACGAATCGGGTCCGATTCCATACAGGAAGTAATGACCTGGTGTTGATTAATTCCGTCAAGAATTGATCACAGATCCCGCATCTCTCTTATTCACATGATACGAACTCCTTGCAAGCGGAGAACATAATACCTCAGCAAACCCGAGAGAGACCGCATACTCATGGAGCCGTGAAAACTCATCAGGATGATAATATTTGCTGACCGGAAACCCATCCTTTTTTGATCGAAGATACTGCCCGACGGTCACTGACTCGCATCCAGCTCGTATCAATTCATCAAGCACTGCCCGTATTTCATCATATGTTTCACCAAACCCGATCATCAATCCTGACTTCGCGGAAATCCCGGATTCATAAACTCTGCGGATCAACATCAATGAATGCTGATAATCACCGAGAGGTCGAAGCGTTTTAAACAGAGAGGGTACAATTTCGATATTGTGGTTTATTCTATCGGGAAATGAATTGAAAACTATATCCAGTGAACCGCTTTCGGAATGCAGGAAATCAGGAATAAGCAGTTCTATAAAACAATCAGGCGACTTTTCTCTGATCGCATTCACCGATGAGGCGAAATGCGCCGCGCCGCCGTCGGACAGATCATCCCGTGTTACTGATGTGATCACCGCATACCGAAGACCCAATTCCGCGACCGCGACCGCGATGCGGGATGGTTCTGTCGGGTCAAGCGGCAACGGGGTTTCCCCTTGAGTAACCGCACAGTACCGGCAGTTCCGCGTACATCTGTCTCCCATAATCAGGAACGCCGCATGCTTGGAGTTGAAGCATTCCCCGACATTCGGACACCTCGCTTCAATACACACCGTATGAAGATCACCCTTATTCATCGCGCTTTTGACCGCGACAAATGATTCCCCTCCCGGAACGGATGTCTTAATCCAGTCAGGAATTGATCGTGCATGATTGTTCGTGTTCATTTTTTTCCCAATGACGGTTCGCGAAGGACAGGTTTCCGTGCGGCGAGAACCGCATCAACTCTTTTCACCGGAGTATTGTGAGGCGCGGTTTTAACAATATCCGGAGAAGTATTGATCTCCTCACGGATCATTTTCATTGCGGCGATAAATTCATCGAGAGATCTTTTATTTTCCGTCTCGGTCGGTTCTATCATAATCGCACCGTGGATGAGGAGAGGAAAGTATATGGTCGGCGAATGATATCCGTAATCAAGAATCCGTTTCGCGATATCATTTGTTGTCACACCGTTCGGCAGATTATCATCATTAAGAACAAATTCATGCATACATCCGCGGTTGATCGGGAGATTGAAACTCGTACGAAGCAGCGCGCTGAGATAGTGTGCATTGAGTACCGCATGCCCCGACACTTCCGCCATTCCCTGCTTTCCGAGTGACAGAATATACGCATATGCTTTGACCATCACAAGAAAATTCCCGTAGAACGAATGAACCCGCCCGATCGAATCGGAGCGGTTATACTCCATGAAATATTTCTCTCCGTCTCTGCGGATCACCGGTACAGGAAGAAACCGCTCCAGCTTTTCAGTTACTCCCACCGGCCCCGAACCGGGACCGCCTCCCCCGTGCGGAGTTGCGAATGTCTTATGAAGATTAACATGCATGAGATCAAATCCGAGATCAGCAATGCGGGTTCTTCCCAAGAGTGCGTTGAGGTTTGCGCCGTCGCAGTAATAGAGCGCGCCTTTCGCATGAAGAATTTCAGAAATCTTTACAGTGTTCCTGTCGAACAGTCCCAGCGTATTCGGACATGTGAGCATCATAGCGGCGACAGACTCATCGCACAAATCCTGAAGCGCATCTATATCGACATCACCGTCAAGAGTTGACGGAACCTGTTTCACCTCATATCCGCATATCGCCACCGACGCGGGATTCGTCCCGTGAGCCGTATCCGGAATCAATATGACACTGCGACGCTCGCCTCGATTCTCAAAATATTTTTTAATCATCATCACGCCGGTAAGCTCTCCATGCGCTCCCGCCGCGGGCTGGAGTGAAAACTGGCACATACCGGTAATCGTCGAAAGATACTCTCCGAGTTGATACATGACGCGGAGAGAGCCTTGTACCGAATCATCTCCCGCGAGAGGATGAGCCTGTGTGAATCCATCGCGCGATGCGACTCTTTCGTTTATCTTGGGATTATATTTCATCGTGCAGCTTCCGAGAGGATACATCCCCGAATCCACACCGAAATTCATCGTGGAAAGTTTCGTATAATGGCGGACGACATCGGCTTCTCCGACTGAGGGGAGATCAATTTCCCGGTTAAGATACTCGTCGGGGATCTCGTTCTCCGTAGCACTCACCGAAGGCATCCGTTCCGGTGTAAACTCATCTGATGACAGGTCGAAGATTGTCCGTATCATCACGATCCTCTCACACGTATAAAGGTGCTGATCATCTGATCAATCTCTTCAGTCGTCACACATTCAGTTGCGCAGAGGAGAACACAATCTTTGTACTTCGGATACCACCGCGAAATATCAATACCGAAAAGATATCCTTCTGCACGCATTGAACCGATAATCCGATCCGCGTCAGCGCAATTAATGAGAATCTCGTTGAAGAACGGATGAGAGAACACAGGATCGATTCCATTTTCAACAAGTTTGTTTTTCATATAACATGTAAGTCGGTGATTGAGCTCCGCAATCCCCCGGAGATTTTTTCCTTTAAGTGAGAGGTATATGGCGGCACGGAGTGCACACAGCCCTTCGTTAGAACAGATATTCGATGTCGCATTCTCCCGACGGATATGCTGTTCTCTCGTCTGTATTGTGAGACAGAACGCGGTGTTGTCCTCGGCATCCACCGTTTTCCCAACGAGCCTTCCGGGCATACGCCTCAGAAATGTTTCTTTCGCCGCGAGTATTCCGAGACCCGGTCCGCCGAATCCCTGGTAGTTCCCGAATGACTGCCCCTCTCCGCACACAATATCCGCACCGCACTCACCCGGACTTTTCAGTAGCCCCAACGACATCGCTTCTGTGACTACGACAACAAGATGAACGCTGTGCTCCTTGGTACATCCCGCTATTTTTTTAATATCCTCGATAATTCCAAAGAAGTTCGGGCTCTGAATAACGACCGTTCCGACGTTATCGTTGATGCGTTGGGTAATATCCGACACTCCGGTTTTTCCGTCGGATGATTCCGTTTCTTCTATCTCCAATCCCGCAGCCCACCCGTACGTACGAAGCACTTCCCGATAATTGGGATGAACAGTGTCGGACACTATAATCCTATTTTTCCCGGACATACGTACCGACATGAGAACGGATTCAACACACGCAGTCGCTCCATCGTACATGCTCGCGTTCGCGACATCCATTCCAGTTAGTCTGCATATCATCGTCTGATATTCGTAAATAGCGTTGAGTGTTCCCTGACTCACTTCGGGCTGGTAAGGCGTATACGCGGTATAGAATTCAGATCGCGATGACAGCTGATCAACCGCCGCGGGGATATAGTGACAATAAGATCCTCCACCCGCAAAAGGAAGAAGGGCATTATTGCTATTGGCAATTTTTTTTAAAAGAGTATCAGTTTCAATTTCGGAGAGAGCATCGGGAAGGGAAAGCGGCTCGTGAAGACGCGCTTCCGGAGGAATATCGGCGAACAGATCATCAATGCTGTCGGCGCCGATGACGCCGAGCATTTTCCTGACATCTGACTCCGTATTGGAAATGTATGACATTACTTTCCTGTAGTTATAAATTTTTCGTAAGCTGATGCCGTCATCAGCGCTTCAAGATCCTCGGGATTATCCATTCCGATTTTATAGATCCATCCGCCTTCATACGGATCGGTATTGATAAGAGCGGGTTCGTCTTCCAGTGCGTTGTTCACCTCAAGAATCTTTCCACCCACAGGAGAGAATACGTCCGATACCGCTTTTACGGATTCAACCACCGCGACACGTTCACCCGCTTCAACGGTCAGACCCATTTCAGGGAGTTCAACAAATACGATATCAGTCAGAAGCTGCTGCGCATGAAAAGTTATGCCGCAGAGACCGATATTTCCCTCAACAACATTGATCCATTCATGGTCTTTTGAATATCTCAGCTCTTTTGGTATGGTGCTCATGGTCCCTCTCTTGTGTGGATAAAGTACTCATTCCGTGTAGCGGTAAAACGGCCGTTTTACCGCTTTCGCCCTGCATGGATTATCTCTTATTATTATATCGCAAAACGAATCAAGTGCAAGCATTCCCTTTTTAATCATCGCAAGTGCTATCCCCTTTTTCAACGTAGGAGAATATCCCCCGCTTGTAGTAATCCCTATTTCTTCACCACCGATACGCACTGCGCATTTCTCACGCGGGATACCCCGATCAACAAGTTCAAGGCATACGAGTTCTCTCGGTATACCGTGTTTCTTCTGTTCCAATAACGCACTTTTACCGATGAAGTTCTCTTTTGAATTCACGAGCCAGCCGATGCCGCTCTCATAGGGAGTCGTTTCCTCATTTAATTCGTGTCCGTACAATGAATAACATGCTTCGAGCCGGAGTGTATCCCTTGCCCCGAGTCCTGCGGGAAGCAACCCGTAGTCTTTACCTTTGGCAAGAAGTGCTCTCCACAATCCCGGTGCGAGATCGTTGTGCAGATATAATTCATACCCTGTTTCACCGGTATACCCTGTATGTGAAATTATTATCGGCCGCGCCTCATACGTTGAATGCATGAAATGGAACCGCTCAAGTTCGGAAAGAGCTTCATCCGTGAAAATATCAGAAAGTATCTGAAGTGAAAATGGCCCCTGAAGATCGATTTTCGAAATCAATCCGGATATATTTTCAATTTCAACCTCACCCGCTGCGTGTGAAGAAAGCCAGCGCACATCTTTTTCCGTTGTCGACGCGTTCACCACGAGAAGAAAATCATTCTCCTCGAGCATGTATACAAACAGATCATCAATCACTCCGCCCCGATCATTACACATACATGAATACATACACTGTCCCGGCTCCAGCCTATCAAGCGAGGTAGGGATCATTCCTTGCAGAAATTTTCCTGCATTCTTCCCCTTCACCATTATCTCACCCATGTGTGAAACATCAAAAAGCGCGGCCTTTGTCCGGGCGGCGGTATGCTCCTCAATAATGGAAGTATATAAAACCGGAAGCTCCCATCCCGCAAAATCTACAAGTTTACCGTTCAGAGAAATGTGTTCTTCATATAAAGCCGTTTTTTCCATCTTTACTTCATCCTCCGTTGGATACCATCTATCGCTCGCCGGAGAGGATCGTACACATCGCTTACCGCAGGACAGTACGCCATCTCCAGCGCCTCGCAGTCATATACCGATGCGTTGAAGGGAATCACCGCGCTGAGAATATTCATGCGAGCGGAAGCGCCATATCCGATTGCCTGACCGCCGATGATGCGTGCGCTTTTTCTGTCAGCGATAACTTTCACTGTCACACTGTGTTCATCGTTGTAATAATCCGGCGTTACCTTCGATGAAATCTTGACTGATACCGGATCAAATCCTCTCTCCCTGGCGGTCTCAGTGGTAAAACCTGTCGCTGAGATTTCAATATCACCAATCATCGAAACAAACGTCCCGGTGCTTCCACGATACTCTCGCTCAATCCCGAGAATCCCGTATGCCGCAACAACTCCCTGATTGTATGAAGATGAAGCAAGTTTTGCCGCTATCGACTTTCCGTCAATCACCGATCGCGTAATGGCGCAATCACCTGCGGCGTAAATATCCGGGTCACTCGTACGCATCGCTTCATCCGTGATAATACCTGAATTATCAACGTGTTCAATCCCGTCAGGGATATAATCTATTTGAGGTGTTCTTCCCGTCGCGAGGACACATATATCCGTATCATACTGTGCTCCGCCAGCAATTATGCATTCAATTGAGTCCCCGCCTTCAATACCCTGAATAAAGGTTGGTAATACTATTTTCATACCTGATCCCGACAATGTATCAGCGAGTTGACAGGATACATCCTTATCAAGCACATCAGGCATAATTGATTGCTTTGCTTCAAATACCGTCACATCAAGTCCAAGGGATATGAGAGCTGAAGCGGTTTCAAGGCCGATCGCACCCGCTCCTATCACCGCACACTTTTTTTTACTGACAATCCATTGCTCGATTTTTATCAGATCATTTTGATTTGATAAAGAAAACACACCTTTATCAATATACTTTTCCACACCAGGTATCCGCGGAACTACGGGTTTACTTCCGGTCGCACAGAGCAATGTATCATACTGTATTGTTGTCTTCCCTTCAGAAGACAACACCTCTACGGTGTGTGACCCGGCTTCAATTCCGCAGACTGTTCCATATATTCTTCTCACTCCCATTTGTTCACAGTTCATGGCTTGTGAAAGCTTCTTCGCATCCGCTTTTCCTTCAAGCGCAAAGGGAAGCCCGCAAAGGTGCAATAGGTCGTACTCCTTTGGATCAATAACCGTGATTTCATCCCGGCATCCGAGTCGTTTAAGTGTTACAATCGCCGCGTATGCCGCTGCGCCTAATCCCGCTATACATATACGTTTCAATTTTAACCTGTTTCTTATAAAGTGTGATAAATACTGTTACGCCCTTTTAATTCATCGCTCATTGATTGTGCCGATATATCATATCTTCAATACTATATTATATTTCGATTACCTGTACTTTGAAAAAAGATGTAATCATAAGCGCCCATCATTCAGGTTGATTACATGTCGGTTATAAATATAATTGTGAGGTACAAACCATTCCTGAATATATTCACCTGAATCCAGTAATGGCTTATACCTCTTTGTTTATTTATGAGCGAAAGTCTCAAAAAATGAAATCGCCGCGATCTCTTTCCGTGTGCCCGGCTCTTCCTTTCCTATAAACTCATCAGAAAGATCTTTCCTGTCTCCCGGTTTCCCGACAGCTATCAGCGCCATAACCTCATAGTCAGAGGGTAAGCCGATTATTTTTGCAATACCCTCTCTGTCAAAACCCGCCATCCCATGAGAGTACAATCCCCGGCGTTCCGCTTCGATAGAGAGAAATCCCCACGCGGTTCCGGTATCGAACTGATGCCAGAAATTATCGCTGCCGTTCATGGAAAAACTTTTTTTTGAACATACCGCGATCAATACGGGAGCCTTTGTTGCCCATAGTTTATTTGTATCAGAGAGCTTTGACTGAAATTTTCCCAGCGATTCGGGGGTATCCGCGATAACAAATCGCCACGGCTGTTCATTAAAGCATGATGGAGCATACCGTGCAGCTTCAATCAACGCGAGAAGCTCTTCCCTTGGAATCTTTTCAGCTGAAAATGCTCTGGGAGACCATCGGGTTTTGATCTGGGGAAGAATGTCATAATGAAAATTTCGCGGCATATGCTCCTCCGTAATATCGGTATGGGATTGAACAATTGACAGAAGTATCACAATACACGCGGAAAAGGTTCTTTCCCATGCGTATTGATCTTTTCAGCCGTCAATAATTCATTACGAAGGATGATAACCCGGATATGAGATAAAGTCAACGAAGTGTTTTCTGATCTGATTAGAGCAGTGTGCGGCTACAATCGATGCCGGCGATGATTCTGATACCGGATTGATTGATTTCGTGAAATGCTCTAATCATAAAGGAATGCGATATCAACACCGTCTTTCAGCTGAAGAAGCGCGAGAGGAACAACCCGCGAATTACTCAGGTCGAACACACTCATAACGGGAAGAACAACTTCGATGTCCTTCTCCTTGAAATTGTTATGACGCAGCTGGATTGTCATGGTTACTTCCTGACCCAGTTTCATAGTTTTAAGATCAACATCAGGCCAGAAATGATAATACCCGAGTGTCCCCTTGTTGGTCACATAGGGATTAATCCATGATGAATCAACCATCGGAACCTTCGATCCGTTGTATAGTAGTGATACTTCAGCGTCGGTGATAATAGAGAAAGTCGTCTCTTCGAGAACCTCTCCGATAATGTGGGGAAAGAACAGCTCTCTTGTAGACAGGTTATCGGCGATACCCTGGGTTGGAACGTTCCTTCGGTTTTTGATTACCTCAAGTGCTTCATGGATGAGAAAGATAATATCCGTCTTCTGCTGAAGCAGCAGGCGTGATTCAAGTTTTCCGTGAAGAATTCCGCGCTCGCTGGTAATGTATTTCGGCTGGATACGGTTCAGAACATACGCGGCAATATCCTGAGTGTAGCATTCCGCTCCTGAAAAAACTTTATCCTCTTTTAAAATCTCCGTGATACTTGAAAAAGTGATATCTTCCATGATATTGCGAATAGCCATGAAACACCCTCCGAACGGATAAAGTTATCCGAACGGAAAGTATCCCACGGCAATCACGCGAGTTCAAGTTATTTTTTGGACAATGCCTTCTTGGAAGATTTCGTTTTCTTCGCAGACAGAATCGCGAGTTTCAATACTTCTTCTATTTCTTCAACAGGATGAATCTTTATTCCGCGCTTCACATGAGCGGGAATTTCTTCAAGATCTTTCACATTCAACTTAGGAATGATGATTTCTTTAATCCCCGCGCGTTTTGCGGCAATCATTTTCTCTTTAAGTCCCCCGATCGGAAAAACCCTTCCTGTGAGTGTAAGCTCACCGGTCATCGCAAGATGTGATTTTACAATCTGTCCCGTCACGAGGGAATAAAGCGCGGTTGCCATTGTGATACCCGCTGAAGGTCCGTCTTTCGGTGTAGCACCCGCAGGCACATGCAGATGAACCGTATTTTCCGCAAGAACCTTGTGCGCCGATTCATTGTCTTTCAGCAAATGCTGTATGAAGCTGTACGCGATATTCGCTGATTCACTCATCACCTCACCAAGCTGTCCGGTGAGTTTCAATCCCGGATTTTTTGTCACGCCGACCGTGGCAGCTTCAATCGTAAGAGTGGCTCCTCCGAGAGATGTCCATGCCAGACCGTTGACAATTCCCGGCCTGTCGATACGTAGAGTTTCCTCATCAAGGAAAATCTCCGGACCAAGGTACCCGCGAATCGTCTTCTTGTCGAGGTTTCCCTTGGGAGTACTCTGCTCGCGGGCAACAAGCGTCGCGGTTTTGCGGCAGATTGTTTCAATATGCCGTTCGAGGTTACGTACCCCGGCTTCACGCGCCCAGTTGGTAATGATATGTATAAAACCTTCGCGGTCGATCTTGATCGCGTCTTTCGCGAGTCCATGACGTTCGAGCTGTTTCGTGAGAAGATACCGCCGTGCGATCTCGAATTTCTCCTCCATGATATATCCCGACAGCCGGATAATTTCCATACGGTCGCGAAGCGCGGCGGGAATTGAATCGAGAGTGTTCGCTGTGGTAATGAAAAACACATCTGACAGGTTAAACGGAAGATCAAGATAATGATCCCGGAATTCCACATTCTGTTCAGGATCAAGTACCTCAAGAAGAGCCGATGCCGGATCACCCTGAAAACTTGCGCCAAGCTTGTCAATTTCATCAAGCATGAATACGGGGTTGCGTGTTTTACACACTTTTAAGCCCTGAATAATCTTTCCCGGCATGGCACCGACATATGTTTTCCGATGACCCTTGATCTCGGCCTCATCACGCATACCGCCAAGCGACATACGGAAGAATTTTCTATTGAGTGACCGTGCGATCGATTTACCAAGAGATGTTTTTCCGACTCCCGGAGGCCCTACAAGACAGATGATTGAACCGCGTGCGTCAGGTTTGAGCTTACGGACCGCGAGAAATTCAATAATACGTTTTTTAACATCTTCAAGACCGTAATGATCATGATCGAGAATCTTTTCAGCTTTCTTGAGATCTATCAGTTCATCTGACTTTATATTCCACGGCAACGCAAGTACCACATCAAGGTATGTACGGGTAATCGTGAATTCGGCTGAGTTCGTATCAGATCCGGACATCTTCTCGATTTCCTCAAGAACCTTCTCCCTCACTTCTCCCTGAAGTCCGAGTTCCTCGACCTTTTTCTTCATCTCGTTCACTTCTTTGGTGCGCTCGTCCTCTTCGATACCGAGCTCCTGCTTGATCGCTTTAAGCTGCTCACGCAGGTAGAAATCACGCTGTTGTTTGTCGATCTTCTCATTTATCTGAAGTTGAATCTTCTTCTGGAGAGTGACCACTTCCAGTTCCTTCTGGAGAAGAAGCAATACGCGTTCGAGCCGTTTACGGACATTGATTGTCTCGAGAACTTCCTGGTATTCCTCTTTTTCAAGGTTGAGAATCGAGGTGACAAAGTCGGCGATCTTACCGGGTTCATCGACATTCACCATAGTGAGCTTCATCTCTTCCGTGAAAAGAGGATTGTTCTCGGACAGCATTTTGAGCTGTGAAAGAACCGAACGCGTGAGAGCTTTCACCTCGGTCGTCTTGGCGGGAAGTTCATCTTCAAGATATTCAACTTCAGCGACGAGATGCGGCCGTTCACTGATTATGTTCGAGATACGGAATCTTTTCACGGAGTTGATAAGAACATTGACTCCGCCGTCCGGAAGATTAATCTTTTTCAGGATCTTCGCCGCCGTTCCGTACATATAGAGATCAGCCGGTTTGATATCATCAATTTCATCCTGCTTGAGCAGAACCAAACCGATAGCGCGTGAACCGCCGATGACTTTGTCAACCGCGTCGGAAAAACGACCCTGCGAGATGATCAACGGGGTGATGATCCCGGGGAATATAGGTCTGTACCTGATCGGTACGATATAAATCTGCTTGGGCAGGACTTGATCGATTGATACAAGATCGCTGTCCAGCATGTCGGTGTTCAGAGTATTCTTTTCTTTTTCGTCCATGGTTCACCTTCTTATAACTGATACTAAACGAGTAGTGGAATTATTTCAATACCTATTGTGACAGCAATACGATACGGGAATAATCCGTCAACCGATACTGACATACCCCTGCGTCAGGGAGCTGTTCAATATGTTAGTTATCATACGTAATTGTTACTAATGGATTATCCGAAGCAACTGTTCTACGTGATTTCCAGCCATGATTACACGGCAGTCTACCAAATTACTGGCTCTTGGATCTCCCGAAAATAAATCCAATCCGGACACCGCCTCCGGAAGTTTAAGCACCTAATACCAAATAAATTCTTTTGTCAAGGGTGTCCTGCATATAAAACAATACGACTAATCACAATTATCGGCTCGCTAATTTTATTTTCTATTGTCACCCAAAAGTATTTTTTTATTATTTTTGTTTAAAACAAACCTTAAATTACACGCGGTTGTAAAACTTATTTCAAACCGCATTTAAAACAATGAAATTTAAATCACGAGCCTTGTCGCCCCTTCTGTGAGAGAAAAACATGTCATTATCAATGTATGTACAATATCCGGTGTTCAGTATCCCTGAAACCGGCACTCCTGATTGTATGAGAGACTCATTAACCGATCTGTTGAGATCAAGATATAAACCTTCTTTTGTTTCTCGCACACATCCGGGAAACCGATCCGCGACATCACGACTGACCTGATACGACCGTACACTGATTGAAGGAAGAATAAACGCGTCACAATCAGATGGATTCGTTCCATAACGGTTTCCCATATGACGGACTGTTTTTTCGCAAATATCGAGTGCGCTGCTCCTCCAACCGGAATGCACCGCGGCTATTACATCGCGAGCCCTGTCATGTATAATAACCGGAACACAGTCTGCCGTACGGATGACGAGAACAAATCCCTTGAGCGATGTCGTCAACGCATCCGCCACTCCCGCGCAATACTGATCCACGGGAGCCGGAGCGTCGATATCAATGATTACATCCTTATGATCCTGATCGAGAAAAAAGATCCGCGAAAGATCCGCACCGGTGATTTTTGATACAAGAGCCTTTTCTTCAACACGAATCTCTTCTTTCTGCATGGTGTAATCGATTCGATTCGATTCACGCGCGATACATCCGGCGGAAAAAGAAGAACCTGATATACGATACTCCCCGAATGAACCCTTCACAAAAATTGAATCATTCATATTAATACCTGGCTATACATATCTATACGAGAATCCATCCGGTAAGACCCGCCGATCCGCCGACCAGACGAAACTCCTGCGCGGCGGCACAACGACCCATGGTAACGCTGTCTCATGATACATTCAGAAAACAGCTGGTTACAGTTCGACAGGAAATTGCTTTCTGTTTTTGAACGCAACGATACGGGTATATCCGACTTTTTTTAAAAGAGCTGACGCCTTGTCTATATCCGCACCCACTTCGTTCGGTGCATGCGCATCTGAACCGAGTGTGATGGGAACATTCTGCTCAAACAGAATCCGTACGATTTTTTCAGACGGATACATCTCTCCGACCGGTTTGCGAAGTCCCGATGTATTTATTTCAACCGCGGTGTTCGACCCGGCAGCTGCTCTGGCGACAGCAGTAATTTTTTCGCGCATGTCAGTTGACGCATGATGTCCGAATTTCTTAGGGAGATCAAAATGTCCCAGAAAATTAAAGAACCCCGATCCGGCGCATTCAAGAAGCGAATCATAATACGCGTCATATATATTGTTGATACCGCGTATTTTATACTCAGGAGACGCTCCATCATAATCAATAGGCCAATCACCGAGATAGTGGCAAGAACCGATAAGGTAGTCGAGACGCGGATCTGTCAGAAACGCCGTATCAAAAGAATCTCTCAGCGGGAAATCAACTTCAAACCCGATACGGACATCGACTTTCCCGATATACTCCTGCTTCACCTTTTGGATACGCGCGAGATATTCTTCCGTCTGATCACGGCGCATCGTCACGTTTTCTCTCATCCCGTCCGGCAAAGGTGAGTGATCTGAGAATCCCAGTATGGTGATCCCTTTTGAATATGCCGACGCGGCGTATTCTTCCGGTGTTCCCGTCGCGTGACCGCATAAATATGTATGAGTATGAAAATCTATCATTTCAGTAACCGTGTCGTGCATAGTAATCGGATACATCATTAATCTGCGAGATGATTCCGGCGTTTTCGGAAGGATCTGTTTTCACAAAAAATTTGTCAACCGCATTCCCCGATCTTTCTATCAGTGAAAGAATATACAGAAGCGGCTGCACCTGATGCTCTTCATCTCGCGGAATATTGTTCATGGTGCGGTTCACCACACGACTGATCTCAAATTCCGTATATTCATTATACGCGGATGTATTCATCGAATTGATATCATACGTATGTGGAGCGTAAAGATAATGTACAAGAGTTTTCGATTCCCGGATATATAGCGCCATAAGCTCTATTCCTCCCGCCTCTATATGACGAGGCCTCATAATGATACGATCAATCACCCGGAGATCCTTTTTCTCGGGATACAATGACAGTATAAACCGAAGCGAGTCCCTGCTCTTGATAATATGCCCCGCCGAAGGATGTTCAACGACAGGAAACAGAATCGCGATTGAATGATCCCGTGTTTTATACCGCTCTACATCATATAAACGGCTGATTCTGTTCCGTGCAATAAGATCAATGTCATTCATTATCTCATCGTCAATGGAGTCGAACCTGCGTGCAGGTGACGGTTTGATTAATTCTGGAGTTTCGTTCAACGGCATGATAGTCCTACAGATTTGTTACCCAATTCGAAGCGGACAGAAGAAACACCATCAGCAGTTCTTCAAATGTCTTTGTCGGGCCTTCGAGAATCGCACGGCGGCGGAAGCGCGCGTTCACCTTCCTGTGCCGGAAAAACTGATACATATCTCGCGGGTCTGACTCATCAAAGAAAGGATATACGCGTTTCGAACCGATGAATGATTCAATATCCTTCCGATGCACCACTCCGACATTACGGCGCTTCATTTCCAGACGCAAGCGTCCTATTTCCTCGTAGGTGAGATTGAATAGGAATTCTTCAAGTGACTGAAAATTGACTTCCGAGTTTTCTATCGACTGCAGGAAATCAATCCATGCCGGCGGAGTCGTTTGTGAAATTCGTGATATTTCGGAAAATCCCATCATTGTTCCGTACGCGGGGCAGAGCGATTTTCTCGCTTCCCAGATGGAATTGAGAATGGGAGCGAAATCTTTAACCGACTGATTGAGACGATACTCCCATATATTCGCCAGTAGGAACGCAGCTCTGTTGCGGATATGTTCCTCTATTTCACGATCTTCGATCAAAGCGAGGAAAACCTCCTCACTCATCAGAGTAAACACCGTATTGGTTATCAGGGGAAGGATCTTCACACCGACATTCTCTTTCTCTCCGTTCATTTCCGCCATGATCTTCATCATCATGAACAAATTGACTTTCGCGATTAAGAAACCCTTCCCCAGCACTGCTTTAGTGGGAATATGCATGAGTTTATCAATTGAGTGACTGTAACTTAACATCTCAACAAGAGACTCAACAGACTTGATGGTGCCGCCCCACTGGTGGGTTCCGAGAATGGAAGGATACTGGGAAATAGCCCGCGCAAGCTCAATGAGCGCGTCGGTATTCGAGCGGATCGAATCAGCATCCGCTGTCAGGTTTTTGTCTTTTGCGATTTTCAGGCAGAGATCGAGTATCTCGCTCTCCGCATCATCAAATACTATGAGTTCCATAGAATAATACGACCGGTACGCATAATATAATGCCGACACGCTCTTGCTACAAGAATTATTTTAACAGGAGGTATATCAATTAGGTTACATTTAAAAAACATTTATTTACAACGCACGTTAACAAAGAAACAGTAACGATTCCGATCATATCAGATGTTATACAAGAAAACCGTCCGACTGTACCGTAAATTATCGACGGATTTAAAGGCCATGAGAATGCATTGACTTTTAAAAACAGTGTTATATATTGTCGGTGTCAGTACGTTTTTCATAACTTTTTACATTCGTTTATTCTGATTATGGCGGGATGTGTATGCAGTATCAATGTGTACACAAATGTATTTCCTATTAAGGAACATACAACGAAATTCTAAAGAAGAGGTTTACAATGTCGGTTATCAAAAGATTTGGTTTTTTCTTTCTCACCAATATAGCTATAATGGTGACAATTTCAATAATTCTGAATGTCACCGGCTTCAACCGTTATATTGACGCACAGGGTATCAACTACCAGTACCTCGTTGTCTTCTGCCTCGTCTGGGGTATGTCCGGCTCTTTAATTTCACTGCTTCTCTCAAAATCGATGGCTAAGTGGTCGATGGGAGTAAAGGTTATCAAGCCCGGTACTATCGGCGGTGTCGAGGGAGAATTAGTTCAGATGGTGCGCCGTATTTCAATGGCCGCTCGTGTGCCTATGCCTGAAGTCGGGATTTATGAATCACCTGAAATCAATGCATTCGCGACAGGTCCTACGAAAAAGAATTCGCTTATCGCGGTATCTACCGGTCTTCTCAACAATATGAAAAGCAATGAAGTTGAGGGTGTTATCGGTCACGAAATGGCTCATATCTCAAACGGCGATATGGTTACCATGGTTCTCATTCAGGGAGTGGTGAATGCGTTTGCAATGTTCCTATCCCGCATCATCAGTTATTTTGTCAGTACGATGGTAAAAGAAGAACTTGAGTACATTGTGCGTTTTGCCCTCACTATAGTTCTTGATATCATTTTCACTATAATCGGATCTCTGGTAGTATCCTTCTTCTCGCGTCAGCGCGAGTTCCGTGCGGATATCGGAGGTGCCCGTTTTGCCGGAAAAGGGAATATGATTTCAGCACTTCGTGCTCTTCAGACGACCATTGACGCTCCCGTTGATCATCGCGGAGACGCCATCGCATCGCTGAAAATTTCTAACAAGAAAAAAGGTTTTCTTCATTTGTTTTCAACTCACCCTTCTCTTGAGAACCGTATCGCGGCTCTTGAACGCGCCCGGGTGTAACGTAATCATTGTCTGTCAACTTATCGGGATACCACTGAAACGGTATCCCGAATCTCTTTTTAGGGTATCGTGTTTCAGTTGATAATATGATCTGTGCCTATAAATAAAAGCGGAGGATATATGAAAAAGTGTTTATGTGTGTGTGCATTCATGGCGGCTCTTCTTCTCCCATCATGGGTATATGCACTTGAGGTTTCGTTCCTTACAGGCAGTGTGGTTATAGAAAGAGACGGATCAAAACTCACAAAAGTAAATGTGGGAACCAAGATTCTTTCAAATGACATTGTGAAAACGGGGAAGAAATCCCTTGTCAACATGACATATACCGATGGAAGCGAAATTCGCATGACTGAAAACAGTACTGTGAAAATCGGACGTATGGCGGCGGATTCAGATTCCGCACCTTCGACTGTCATTGCGGGAATCGTTTCAGCAAAGTTTACAAAGCTCGCGAAAGGATCTGAATTACGCCGAGGAGTATATACTCCAACGACAGTCGCTGCCGTTCGCGGTACTGAATTCACCGTCGCGGTGAGTGAAACCGGAGATTCCAGAATTGAACTCACCGAGGGTTCTCTTGATGTGCATAATCCTTACGGACAAGTTCCATTGGAAGCGGGACACAAGGTACAGGCTTCCGTTGCGGGCGACCCGACTGAAGATAATGAGTTCGCAGGTACTGTCGCTGACTGGAAGAACATCAAAGACGAATCTCTCACTACCGATCCGTCGGGAAGAGGAGATCAGTACAAAAAGTATATAAATGACCTTTCCGTCAGAAACGCGAAGAACACGGAAAAGATCACTTCTCTTGAAAAAGGGGTCAATGGCGCGAAATCAAAAAAGACTCTTGATTCCACGGGAAAAGAACTCAGCACGATAAGCCCTGATGTCGAGGATGACTATTATCTCGGAGACGCGGCACATGAGGCGATATCCAATATCACCGATCGTTTCGCGAAAGACAAAACCGGCATGCACGATAAATTCCTCCAATTGAAAGAGGAATCCAACAAGGTACGCGAGCAACAGCAGCGTAACTTCGAAGCACTTCAGGCTGTCAGAGCGGCATACAAGAAAGCGTATGACGAGATTATGAGCAAACATAAGGAAAACAAACGCAAGATCAAGGAAGGAACTTCTCTTGATACCGTAAAACCTAAAATAGAATAACTTTTACCCGGATATCCGATTTGTTCGGTATCCGGATAAAAAAATCACATAATCCGCATCATTCTCCGTAATCATTACGGGGTACATGATGCGGATTTTTTTATTCTTATCTCTGATCGTTACAGTTCTTGCTGCTGTTCCCGCTACAGCAGGTCTCCTCATTTCCGAAATCGCATGTGCGACGTCGGGAGATGACTGGGTGGAAATCACCTATCGATCCGAAAGCACGTCTTCTACAGATATATCCAGCCTTTTCGTCACCATGTATTATGGTACAAACGAGAACCTGTCTTCAGATCCGATAACCCTTTATTCTTATGACCGCCCCGAAACGCCGTATGATGACCGCTTCGCCGTTGTTCATCTGCGTCAGCCAGGCATTCCTGACGAGACCGATATTACCGGTGATTCCGACCGTAATGGACGTATTGATATATACTGCAACAATTACTCAGGTTCTCTATGGAATGCTGAGTGTGCGGTTGCGATCGATACCGATGACAATACTGAAAACGGTATGATTGATTTCGCCGCATGGTCTGACAATGACGGATCCCCCTCTGACACAATACTTACGTATGTTGAAAGTGCCATTGCACACGGAGAGTGGATTGCCACCGGAGCATCAGATCAGACATGTATGACACCGATACAATCGGGGGGACTTAAATCACATGAAAGTATTATACGTATTTCTGGAGACACAAACAAAGGTACCGACTTTTCAACCACCGCATGTCAGACACCCGGAAAGGAGAATATCCAAAATACAGAGAACAGTTCCTCGTTCATTTTCCGTCCGAGTAAAACACGAATTCTTGTAATACCCGGAGATCTTTCTCATCCGGGTGAGTGTGTGTTACGGATTAATGAGCCATGTACAATACGAATGCGCGTCTTCACGGATATCGGACAAATGGTGTATGACAGCGGACTCATCAAGGACGTTACACCCGGTATTGTCAGTGTACCATGGAAGAATTGCTCCAATGCCCGTACAGGTTTGTATATCGCGCTCATTGACGGTAATGTCTCTGCGCGCAAAAAAACCAAAGCACAGAAAGTATTTTTCATAGTCACCCGGTACCGCTGATGAGAAAGTCTTTCATTGTTATTTTAGTCATCACCGCTGTTCTTCGATTCAATATCAGTGCGTCATCGGCATTCCGATACGGCTGTAGTGAAGGTGAAGGGCTTTTCCCGTTCTCCGCACCCGCGTGTGATCCGCGATTTGCAGATCCGTCATCTGTCCCGGCGTATCTCCCTCTTCTGTCAGGAGCTTTCTTCCGAGGATCATATTCCCGCCCTTACATGATAGAAGGACTCCATTCCTGCCAAGCCTCCGCGGGTATCAGTAACCGCTTACTCGGAGGAGGGATACTCTGGAACAGATTCGGAATCAATGAATACATGGAAGACCGGCTTTTTTTATACAGCGGGTTCCGCATCACCGACTGGCTTTATACCGGATTACGCGTTCATGCTGATCGCTTCGCGATTTCAGTCGGTGATTACTCTTCAACACACACAGTTTATGACGGCGATGCGATGATACTGCTTCGCCCATTCCCCTCTCTGTTTATTGCCTGCCGTCAGGATAGTATTCATTCCCTGATACAAAGAAACAGGCGTGATATACTTTTCCCCGACACATCATTCGGCGCGGTATTCTCTCCGGAACCGGGAATTTCATGCGGATGGAATTATTTTCATAATGCCGACGGAGGGATCAACGCATGGCATGTCCGCGCGACAATTCTTCCTTCATTCTCGGTGAGTACCGGATATGCGAGGGAAACATCAACGTATGCGGCGAGCGCCATTATCCTCATCAAAAACATCTCGGTGACATACGGATTTGATTATCACGCATATATGGGAGTGACACACAGAATCGGTGTTGTTTTCAATACGGATACGGTTCCGTTTGAACCCATTGTAATGCACAGAAATGAATCCAAGGAAGTAATTCATATTGATATTACAACCTGCACTTCTTCGGATCTCATGCGCATTCCTTCGATGACAGAAGAACACGCGGAAAGGATAATCAAGTACCGCGAAAAAATCTCTCCTGTCACCGAAAAGGCGCTTTATCAACTTGGCCTTTCTAAAACAGAGGTCAACGACGTTCTCATCAACTGCGAAGGAATCATTGAGGAAGAAACTCCCGAAGCGAAAGATGAACATCAACAGTTTATTCCGAAAAAGAAACGTCCATATACCGCAAAAACGGCGCAAACAAAATCCCTGTTTATCCGGTTTGTCGAAGGGGGAATTCCTCCATCATCAGCGCTTAAAATTACTGACGCGGTCGTCGGAAAATCAGGAAAGGATGCTGCTAACATTATTGATTCTATGGATGATGTTACCGCCGCAGACAAAGCGAAGGCAAAGACCATATGCGGAAAATAACCCTCTGCATCGCAGTCATGTACTCTACCGTATCATGGGGACAGAGTGTGAATCTTATCACGGAGTATCGGCACGACATTCTGGATACGGAGGAGACCGAAAGCGACTTCTACCGGTTCAAGGGAATCGTATCAGGATCAGAGAATACGCACGCGTATGCCGCCGCCGCATGGATTCCCGCCGATAAGCGGAAGACATATACCTTCGCATTCTGCGCGGCAGATTCATTTCTTCCTCTCGCGGTAACGGGAGGGGATTACTACGTACGTTTCGGATCCGGACTTCTCATCGGACATGGCCGTCCGTACAATCCTGACCCATTCCGCCGCGAAGAATCCTACACTGAAGAAAGCGGTATTAAACCATGCACAAACGGTTCCCAGAGTTCAGCGTTCAGGGGATTTGGGTTTTCCCGTAAAATAACTGAAGAATTGTCCGCCACTGCGTTCGGTTCACGCGCTCTGCGTTATTATACCGGAGGAGATTCATCGTCATCAATAGGATCGCTTCTTTCTCACCCCGATAAAGACGACAAGAATACAGAGCCTGTTTACCTCAAAAGCGGAGGAATGATGGTTTCCTCACGGCGGAATTTTTTTATCACTCAGCTGTCAGGATTTTACGCCGATCTGACAACTCCGTCCGGGGAGAGAATTCTCTGGGCGGCGCAACATGATAACGAAGGATACCGCTCCACATCGGGAGGTTCCCTGTATGCCGGATACAACGACGGGGTGGTCAGTGTATATGCGGATTATGCGCTTTCATCATCGGGGTATATCAGGAACGGGCGGCAGATCCGAATGTATGGAAAAGCTTTCCAGGGTGAAGCGTTGATCACAAAAGACAGTTTCAGACTCCGCTGCGCGGCAAAACACATCGGTGAAGAATACTACTCTCCCTTTTTTTCACCGATAGGATCAAAAACACCATCAAACTCCTTTTTCTGCGAAACGGATTTTTTTCCGTACAAAAGTTTTTCCATCGCCTGGGACGCGGCTGTAGAGCAGAAGAACGCGGTAACAAACTTCGATCCGGAGCCGTCTTCAACATGCAGGGAAGGTTTATCTGTCGTGATCAAACCGATCCAGTATATCAGTCTCACCGCAGGTCATCGGCTGACAGGGAATGCGCTTGAATCATTTCCCGAACGCCAGCAGTTCAAGGGAGGGTTGAAATTTGATTTCCGGGGATATGATCAGGTGGAATTCTGTTTTACTGAACAACGGAAAAGCGGCAGCATCTCGCGGGTTTTTGAATGCAAGACCGGAATCGACATCGCTCGTATAATCACAATCGGAACTAACTACGCGGAAATCCGCGCGAAAAAGGATGACGGCGTATTTCTTTCCCCTCTTCCGCTTGACGGTGTAATGGTACCGTGGATTTCTGTCAACGGGCAGGCCCGTCTCGCATCCATGAAGATATCAGCTTCATGGAAAGGTATTACACTGCGGGGCAGAGGTCTCTATCTATGGACCGGGAAAACAATTCTCCACAGGCGATTCGAATTCGCCGCTGAAGGTTCATGGTGAGGAGGAACAATGAGCAAAAATCTGATACTGATTCCGGTATTCAACCGGGCATCAATGATAACCGACGCGATAAGCCGTATTGATGAATCGCTTGGAAACCAGACGGATATACTTGTGATCGATGACGGATCTGAAGACAGTACTTCGGAGAAGGTAAAGACCTCCGACCACATTCTTCTTCTAACACATGAACAGAGCCTCGGATACGGAGCCGCATTATGCAACGGACTTCAACTCGCGAATGATCTCGATTACGAGTTTGCTGTCAGTCTCGACATCGCGGCGCTAAAGGGTCACTATGCGTTCACTCCGATTTTGGCCGCACTCAATGAAGGATATGATATCATCACCGCAAGCCGCATGACAAAAGAAGACCGCGGCGTGGCAAACGAGGACTATTCCGCGCTCGACACCGGAAATACCGTCGCGGATAAACTCAACAATACCACAGGGAATCCGTTTATTGATCCGTTCTCACCCTACAAGGGATTCCGCATTAATGCGATGAACAAACTCATACTCGAAGAGTACGACGAATCCGCAGTGATACAGATGTGGATTCAGGCGGCTCATCACGGGCTGAGGGTGAAGGAAATCGAATGCGAGGATATCCATACCGGATACATTCATGAAGGCGAATATCTTGAAAATGATATAGATCACTATCTGGACTTTATTGAAGCGGAACGATTTCTCTACCCGGTTGACCTTCCGCATTGAGAACACACCCTCGACGAGTCTGACCCGGGAAGAGCCGTGTCAGATACCGGGCGATTCCGGGTTCTTCTGTAAGCCTACGGCGACGAAGATTGTAACCCGGGCGATTTCCCGGATACCGTTCAGGTGTGTTTTTTAACGGATTCACACCTCCCCCTCATCCTGAAAAGTGCTTTGCTTTTTCACCATACTGTACGATTATTCATGTATGAAAAAAATAATCGTTCTATCGGTAATTTCGTTCTTTGTCTGCACCCTGCGTGCCGATGCCGTGCCATACAATCTGCACTGGGATCTTGGAAAAGGCGATCGGCTGGAACTCGTCAAGACCGCTTCAGCAAAATTTTATCTCAACACAAAACTGAGACGATCATATCTTGAACGCAACATCATTGATCTTACCTGTTATGATAAAAGCGAAAAAACGCTGAACGTAAAAGGGGCGTTCTCGGTGTTTTCACGCAACGATGACGAGTCGGTATTCAAACTTGAAAAGCGCCTCTACGCCGATTTCACAATCCGGCGTAACGGTGAATACGAAGTTTCACGGGAATATCTCATGCCGAACCTCCGTCATATTCCGACCTTCCCCGGCAAAGAACTTTCAATCGGCGAGACATGGGATGCGCCCGCCGAGCTTATCCTTGACCATCTTTCACAACCGTATGTCATCCGTCTCAAAGTCAGATATGTCCTTCAGGAAGTCAAAGAAATCAGGGGAATTGAAACCGCGGTTATCACTTATGCGTTCGAAAAAGAAGACGATCTATCGAAACAGAATTATCCCCCCGACTTCCCGCTGAAAATAGGAACCACCGACACGGGATTAATCTATTGGGATATCAAGGCCAATCGCCCCTTCGACGGAAGCGATACTTACAAAATCATTTTCCTCAATCCCGATAATACCGTGATCCAGTTCACCATGAACATTCAGACAGATTATAAGGTATATGAATCGGTCAGTAAAACTGACGCGGATAAAGCCAAAGAAGAAATAAAGAAGGATCTCGCGGACAAGGAAGGAGTCACAGTTGAATCGGATGACCGTGGACTTGTTCTCCGGCTCGGCGAAGTTCTGTTCGATTTCGATTCCGCGAATCTCCGTAAGGATACGAGGAATACTCTCGACGCGGTCATAGCCGCCGTGAAGAAACAGTACCCCGACCGGGAAGTTCTCGTCGAGGGATACACTGACAACACCGGCGTACCAAAGTATAATATGAATCTCTCATCGCGCCGCGCGTCCACGGTTGCGGGATACCTTCAGAAAGGAATCGGGCATGACAAGTTCTCATATCGCGGCTACGGCGCTGAGAATCCGATTGCGGATAATTCCACTAAAGAAGGACGAGCCAAAAACAGGCGCGTTGAGATTATCATTAAGCTTAAGTGATTATCTGAATTCCGACATTCTTCTTCAGATTTCGTACAGTTCCCGATCTGTGAGAATCGATACGCCCTTTTCACGCAGAACATTTTCCGCCTTAGACGGATTCTGAACCTGGAAAATAAATACCGCTTCTTTCCCTTTTTCGGTGATGAACCCATACGCGTCGTCGACATTGATTTCGCATTTGTTGAGAATAGCGGCGATATCGGCAAGACCGCCGGGTTTGTCCTCAACACGGACCGCGACGACATCCTTGAGGCTGGCGGTAAGCCCCGCGCCTTTAAGACATTCAGCTCCCTTCACCGGATTGTTAAGAAGGAGTTTGATGATTCCATAATCACCCGCGTCTGAAAGCGTAATCGCGCGGATGTTGACGCCGCATTCCGAAAGCACTTTCGTAACGCGTTCAATCTTTCCCGGTTTGTTTTCAGCGAATACAGATACCTGATGCGGCATGATGCTCCTCCTTATAATTTTCTATTGTCAATGACGCGTACCGCTTTTCCTGTCGACGCGGGAAGTGTTCCCGGTTCGCAGAATTCAATACGCGGCGTGACTATAATCACTGATTTCAGTTTGTTCGTAATCGATACCTTGAGCCGATCGAGTTCCTTGATGTCTCCCGTAAACATCTTCGCATACAGCTCAACCTTGACGTGAAGACGATCGAGATTGTGGTCACGATCCACAACGATCTGATAATTGTTCCCCACTTCAGGAACACCCATAAGTACACCTTCGATCTGAGACGGGAACACATTGACTCCGCTGATAATAAGCATGTCATCGGTTCTGCCGGTCATGCGATCAAGGCGGCGAAGCGTGCGTCCGCATTCGCATTGTCCGGGAATAAACCGGGTGAGATCCCGCGTGCGGTAACGGATGATCGGCATCGCCTCACGGTTGATGTGCGTAAGTACAAGCTCTCCTATCTCACCGTCAGGGAGATTCTCTCCTGTCTCGGGATTAATAATTTCCGCGATATAATAGTCCTCAACACAGTGCATCCCCGTCTTGTACTCGCATTCAATCGCGACTCCGGGGCCATTCATTTCGGAAAGACCATAGTTGTTATAGGCTTCCACTCCCCAAATGGCTTCGATCTTGTCACGCGTACCCTCTGAGTACGGTTCCGCGCCGAGAATAGCCTTCTTGACCGGGAGATCGTGCGGATCAATACCGAACTCACCCTGCACGATTTCGGCGAGATGAAGCGAATAACTTGGGGTTATATGCATGAGAGTCGCGCGGAAGTCCTGCATAAGCTCGACCTGCTTATGACTGTTCCCTGTCGCCGTCGGTATCACAAGACAGCCGAGATGCTCCGCGCCGTAATGAAGACCAAGTCCTCCGGTAAAAAGGCCGTACCCCATCATGTTCTGGAATACATCACTCCGTCTGATCCCGGCAGCGAAAAGGCCTCGGGCAACCTGATCGGCCCACTGTTCGATATCTGTTTTCGTATAAAATATGACTGTCGATTTCCCCGTCGTTCCCGACGATGCATGAAGACGCACGACCTCGTCCCGCGGTACCGCGAGCATCCCGTCAGGATAACTCACTCTCAAATCGTTTTTTGTGGTGAAAGGCAGCTCCCTGAGCTGTTCAAGACGCGTTATTTTCGAGATATCTATTTTGGATTCCGCAAACCGCTGAGAGTAAAACGGAGTTGAGGCCGCGTTACGAAGCGTTTTTTTCAGACGCTCAAGCTGAAGTTTTTCCAGCGCCGCTCTGTCAATGGTTTCAATTTCACTGTTCCAATACATAATTATAACTCCCGATTCAAGATCTTCCCTCTGTACACCGGGAGAAGATGAGATGCCCATAGAGTATCAACACATCCGATGAGCGCAACTATTTTGTATAAAAAGTGAACTTCGTTTTGTGCTTTACGCCGGCAGAACTGTTGGTAGAATCCATTGACTTTGGATTTACAAAAAAACTCGTTCCGGCTGATTCAGACCCTTTTTGATTTTTTAACTCATATTGTCGGAGGACACGCGGATGACCATAAAAGATACAGATCTTCAACTTGCGGTGAAGAAGAAAGTAATAACAAAAAAGCAGATGGATGATATTATATTCATTGCGTCAGAACGTGTGAAAATTTCTCCCTCGCTTGATGTAACCCATCTTATGTATTACCTCGGCGCCTTGATCGTTATCGGAGCCATGGGAATGTTCATGACTATCGGGTGGGAACGTTTCGGCGGCAGCGGAATAATGGCAATTTCACTTGCATACGCGTTTACTTTTGCGATCGCGGGATATGTGTTCTGGTACAGGAAAAAGATATTTATCGCCGGCGGTCTCTTTTACACAATGGCCGTGTCCATGACTCCTCTCATTGTGTATGGTTTTGAACGTGCGCTGGGAGTATGGCCGATGGATAATCCCGACGCGTATCAGAACTTTCATGTATGGATCAGCGGCAGCTGGCTGATGATGGAACTCGCGACAATCGGGGTCGGACTGATTGTGCTCGCGTTTATCAGATTCCCGTTTCTCACGATGCCCGTCGCATTCGCGTTCTGGTATCTTTCAATGGATCTCACTCCGCTTTTTTTCGGTAAAAACGATTTCACCTGGGATGAAAAACTTATCACATCAGCAATTGTCGGTTTGATTATTCTGATTGTTTCTTATATCGTTGACCGCGTACTCAAAGAGGACTTCGCGTTCTGGGGGTATCTGTTCGGACTGCTTGCATTCTGGGGCGGACTTTCCATGATGAACAGCGGCAGCGAACTCAATAAATTTCTATACTGTATGCTCAATGTGTGTCTGATGATGCTTTCCATCTGGCTCGGCAGGCGGGTGTTCATGGTTTTCGGAGGACTCGGTGTATTCGGATATCTCGGATATCTGTCATACCATGTTTTTGAAGATTCTCTTCTCTTCCCGTTCGCCTTGTCGTTCCTCGGCATTCTCCTGATAGCATGCGCGATACTGTATCAGAAACATGAAAAACGTATTATAAAACTTGTTAATGCGGTGATGCCGAACGCGCTGCAAAAATTCAGACCTCCCGTACGAGTTTGACTTTACTGTACAAAAGACACAATCCGCAGTATCGTTACAACGTACTGCGGATTTTTTTTACACACGCGGATATGATTTGCGCGGTGATTCCCCATATTGTTCCGAATTCTGTGCGATATACGTATACCGGCTGACGGAAGTTGCCCCAAGTCGAAAAATACCGTTCCGGCAGTCCGAGTTCCCTGGACGGCAGAAGAATTTGCTCTCGTCCGTTTTCATCCATTACCGAAGGATTGATTGAAATTTCAACCGCATACTTTTCAGGGACATTATTTTCAAAGAATGATACGGGGATTGTAAAAAGAATATCAACTTCGTTTCGATTCGGAGAGCACTCTTCTATACCGGATATCATTAATTCACCCATGTGACACTTTACCGTCATCAATCTGTTCGCGACCAGTGTGCCGAGAAATCCCACAGGGATTATTTTTTTCCGGTCAATTCCGATCTCTTCCTCAGTCTCACGAATTGCCGCATCAAGAGATGACTCTCCGTTGTGAGTATCGACTTTTCCTCCGGGAAAACAGATTTCATTCCCCTGACTGATCATCCCGTTTCGTTTTTCAAATAGGAAATGATATTCCTCTCCTATTGATATAAGAGGAATCATAATTGAGGTGTGAAGATAATCTTCCTCACCGATGATGGCATGCAATTCCATTTTTTCAGCGCGAAGTTTATCAATGGAACTTCTGTTCACTGTAAATTATTTCCTGAGGTATTTTTTTATCTTTGGATATGACAGAATGTATACCACGTCGGCATACCCGTTACCCATCGTATACTTTTTTGCTCTTCCATTCTGAATAACATCAAATCCCACAATGAACGTGTCCCGTGCGATTAACTGTGCGTTCATTAGTGCAGCTTCCCGCGCCGTGCCGTTTTTCTGAAGTACATCGGTCAGCCCCGGCTTTGAATAACCGCGTGCGACTATCATATACTGATTATCATTAACAAGTTTTGCCTTGATCAGGACTGTCTTGCCGGATGGTGCATCCTGAGCCATAACGATAAACGGGAATAAAAGCATAATCAGAGTTAGTTTTTTCACGACATCCTCGTTTGTGTATTTATTATCAACCACAGTACCACAACACTAACCATATATACCGCAAGACAGCGATGTCAATTTCATTTCCGGAGGCAACTCTCTGTCTGAATTAAATTGAAATCCGTTAGGGATGCTTTTCATATTAATTATCACTCTGTAATAATCTGTTGACGTAATTATGTAAACCGGTGTTTTCATTATCGTCGTTGACCGGCACAGCCTTCTGAACTGACACTTCTCCATGGAAAACTCTCTTCGCTCGGGAACAAGAGCAGTTTACGAAACAATTAGATAGTTGGAGCTGTGCAGAAATATCTTACGATTTAATAAGGACGGATTGAAAAACGATATTTTTAAAGCCGCCCTTGTGGGCTAACACTAATGAAATAGAACCATTTAATAGACACTTGTAAGATATTTCGTGGCACAGATTCAACAGGGCATTTTACGGTGTGACTGGCACTATATACATTAGCCCAATCTAAAATGCCTAGATCCCATCGCAAACTGCCCTAATGCATCTTGACAGTTCGGCTCCGTTATTCAGTTATGTTACCTTGTTTCAATATTTTCCAGGAGATCAATAAATGAAATTAACCCAGGGACATCTTCGAATTGTCATCGTAATCCTCGGTGTGGGACTTATTCTTCTTGGCGTCACAAAGAAATTGATAGGTTTTGAACTATCTGACCGCGTAGCCCGGTGGATAGGGACTGTTGTTATTTGTGTCGCTGCGGGTGTGTTCGTATATTCCCGCCGTCTCGGCAACATCGAACAAAGTAATAAATCCTCAAATATCAGCAAAGAAAGAAAACGGTAATGCTTTGACCGGCTTATTTTCCTTGACTGTCAGGTCATCGGGCTGAGAATAGATTTGTCAGGAATACATTATGGAAGAATTCAAATATATCATTTCTCAGGATGAAATCAACCTTCTGCCGATCGGCGCTTTTGAAGGGCCAATTCATCTCATTGAAGATCCGGACGAGGCGGAAACGTGCGCGGCATCACTGATGTCGCTTACCGCAGCCGGGTTTGACACGGAATCTCGTCCTTCATTCAAAAAGGGACAGCATTTTCCCATATCCCTCATACAAATCTCGTCCGAAACCGATGCGTATATTTTCATCATCAAGAAAACCGGACTGCCTCCGAGCCTGAAGAAATTCCTCGCAGATACAAATATCAAAAAAATCGGGGTGGGACTCCAGCAGGACAAGGTGGAGATGCGGGCAAAACGCATTGAATGCGGGAACTTCATTGACCTTGAAAAAATCGCGGGTGCGCATAAATTCAAACAAAGAGGAATCCGCGCTCTTGCGGCATATTTCCTGGGCCTACGGATTTCCAAATCCGCACAGAAGTCAAACTGGGCGAGAGATGTGCTTTCTCCCGCGCAGATCAAGTACGCGGCTACGGACGCATGGGTAAGTCTTAAAATATATCTGGAGATGGAAAAGAAAGGATTCCTCGTCCTGCCTCCGGAAGAAGAACATGATCAGTAATTGAATTTCATCGACCAATCGAACGCGTCAACCGAATGAGTCAGAGCGCCGATTGATATATAGTCAATTTTCAGTTCACGCACACCGCCGATCTTTTCCTCATCCATATTACCGGATATCTCTATTTGAGCTTTTCCGCTGATGATTTCAATCGCAGTCCGCATCGTCGCCACATCCATATTATCCAGCATGATGATATCAGCTTTTTCGTTCACCGCTTCCTTAACTTCATCAAGGTTTGTAGTCTCCACTTCAATCGTGAATTTATTTCCCCATTTTGCGCGGACTTTATTCACCGCCGAAGTTATCGATCCCGCGGCTTTGATATGATTGTCCTTGATGAGAACCATATCGTAGAGTCCGATACGGTGGTTTTTTCCGCCACCGCATTTCACCGCATACTTATCAATGAGCCGGAATCCGGGAAGGGTCTTTCGTGTATCAAGAATTGAGATTGCTGTTCCATCCGTAATCTTCACAATCGAGTCAGTCTTGGTGGCAATGCCGGACATGCGCTGGAAAAAATTGAGTGCGGTACGCTCACCTTCAAGAATTGACTTTGTCGGACCCTCAATCGTGATGATGGTCTGTCCTTTATCAATCCGCGATCCTTCAGGAAGGCTCTGTTTCACAGTCACAGAAGGATCAATCTCTTCATATACCCAACTGACAAGATTACCCCCGCATACAATCCCGGACTGCTTGGCCATAATGTACGCGGAAGATTTTTCTGTACCTGTAAATATCGCTTCACTGGTGACATCACCGGTAGAAATGTCTTCCGAAATGGCGAGACGTATGAGCGGAAGTACGTTATCTTTTGTTATATTGTATGACATGATTACCTCTTTAATTCCACCGCAAATACAGTATCCACATTGATGTGCATACCGCCGATGCCGGATTCAAACTTTTCATCTACGTATATCCGTTAAGTAGATACTCAACTCATAATCTTTCCGTCCAGTCATTTAGTCCTTTTTACCAGATTGATTTTCTTCTCGATGTCCATCATCTGATCACGAAGAAGTGCGGCTTTTTCAAAATCAAGTGTTTCAGCGGCGGTAAGCATTTCCTCACGCAGCTTCTCCCTGAATGTTTCCAGATCCGTTATAGAGTTGAGACGGTACTTATTCTTGTAGTCCGCAACATACGATGAAAGTTCCGGATCATCATGATACTCGCGTTCTATGATATCCCGTATTTCTTTCGAAATCGATTTCGGGGTGACATTATTCTTTATATTATACGCTGTCTGAATCTTCCGACGACGAGTGGTTTCGTCAATTGCCTTCTTCATCGAATCGGTGATCTTGTCACCATACATGATGACCTTGCCGTTCAGATTTCGCGCCGCACGCCCAGATGTCTGAATGAGTGAACGCTCCGAACGTAGAAAGCCCTCTTTATCAGCGTCCAGAATCGCCACGAGAGAAACCTCCGGAATATCGAGCCCTTCCCGGAGCAGATTGATTCCTATCAGCACGTCGAACTCACCCTTCCGCAAATCACGGATAATCTCGACGCGTTCAATTGTCTCTATTTCAGAATGCAGATACCGGCACTTGATCCCGAGATCATCCATATACTTGGCGAGGTCTTCAGACATTTTTTTGGTCAGCGTGGTCACTAGTACACGTTCGTGAAGAGCGATTCGTTTATTTATTTCCCCGATGAGATCATCCACCTGGTTTTTCGCCGGACGGACTTCAATCTCGGGATCAATAAGCCCCGTAGGACGAATCACCTGCTCGACAATACGATTGCTTACCTTCAGTTCGTAATCCGCGGGGGTTGCGCTCACGAACACCACCTGATCAATTATCCCCTCAAATTCGGAGAAATACAACGGGCGGTTATCAAGCGCGCACGGAAGGCGGAAACCGAAGTTCACGAGGTTCATTTTGCGCGAACGGTCTCCTTCGAACATCCCGCGAACCTGCGGAATTGTCACATGAGATTCGTCGATGATCATCAGAAAATCATCCTTGAAATAATCGAGAAGACATTGCGGACGATCACCCGGATTCCGGCGTGCCATGATCCGGGAATAGTTTTCAACACCGGAACAGTATCCCGTTTCGGAAAGCATCTCCATGTCGTAACGGGTACGGCTCTCAAGACGCTGCGCTTCCACGATTTTTCCTTCAGCCCTGAACTTCGCAAGTTGTTCTTCAAGCTCGGATTCGATTATCTTGACGGTCTCTTTCATCTCCTCTTTTTCTGAGACAAAGTGTTTCGCGGGATATATATGGATGTCCTTGATTTTCTCGATCACGTTTCCGGTCAGCGCATGTATGCGGGATATGGAATCAATCTCGTCTCCGAAGAATTCTATTCGTATCGCTTCCATGTGCTTGTATGCGGGATAAATTTCGACCGTGTCTCCTCGTACGCGGAACGATCCCCGATCAAACACCATATCATTACGGTTATAATGAATGTTCACAAACTGCCGCAGGAGTTCGTTCCGGTCGATCTCGAAGCCGGCATAGAGATGAACATGCAGCTTTTCGAATTTCTCAGGACTTCCCAAACCATAAATACATGATACCGATGACACGATGATTACATCATCACGTTCGAGCAATGACGATGTCGCGAGGAGACGCAGTCTATCGATCTCATCATTAATCGATGAGTCCTTTTCTATAAAAAGATCTTTTGACGCGACATACGCTTCCGGCTGATAATAATCATAATATGATACGAAGTACTCGACTGCGTTCTCGGGGAAAAAATCTTTGAACTCTCGATACAGCTGAGCGGCGAGAGTTTTGTTGTGAGTGATGACAATCGTCGGTTTTTTTACACGCTCAATCACTTTGGCCATGGTGAACGTTTTTCCGGAACCGGTTACTCCAAGAAGAGTCTGGAACTTCTCTTTTTTTGTAAGTCCTTCAACAAGACCTTCAATAGCGGTGACCTGGTCTCCGGCTGGCTTATATGGGGAAATCACTTTAAATTGGGGCATGATCAGACCTCTCAAAGTACCATACCTTTGTGTAGTTATCACTGTCAAACTGATTTTCGCATATCTCAATAATTCAACAAATACGAATATGAAAAAATCCTATTGACACAGAATCGGTCGGTCGGAGCATATGAACAAGGTGGGTGGCTCTCCGCGGTTTTCAAATTCCTGCCTTATGTATTTATTTTCCATTTTAATCATATTGATAAAACATCCTTAATCGGGTATGTTGTATCAGCCATATCATTATAAGAAGCGAGGCACCCATGGCTAAAGACGGATTCAGCGCCGAAGAAATTTTCGCATCCGTAGGCGGGATCACCTACAATGATGTCATCGTTCTACCGGGATTCATTGATTTTTCTCCGGACGACGTTGACCTTGAAACAAATTTCTCCCGCAATATTAAACTCAGACGTCCTTTTGTATCGAGTCCGATGGACACCGTGACCGAAGCACGGATGGCGATTTCTCTCGCTCTTCTCGGCGGAATGGGAATCATTCATTACAACAACACAATTGAAGAACAAGTTGAAGAAGTACGGAAAGTAAAACGCTACGAAAACGGTTTTATCGCTGATCCCAAATGCCTTTCACCTGATAACACCATCGAAGATGTTTATCGAATCAAAGAGAAATACGGATTCGCCGGTATACCGGTCACCGAAAACGGAAAGATGAATTCGAAGCTTCTCGGCATCGTATCAAACCGCGACATCGATTTTGAAAAAGACCGCAGCCGTAAACTCCGCGACGTGATGACCACTAATCTCATGACCGCAACGCAGGGGATTTCTCTCACTGAAGCGAACAAGATTCTCCGTGAATCAAAGAAAGGAAAACTCCCCATCGTTGACAGCGAGGGACGGCTTGTATCGCTGATGTCACGAAGTGACCTTGTCAAGAACCGTGAGTATCCATTCTCGTCCAAAGACAATAAGAAGCAGCTGATGGTCGGAGCGACAATATCAACACGCGATGAATCAAAGGATCGTCTCGCGGCACTTGCCGAAGCGGGAATCAACGCGGTGATCATTGACTCCGCGCAGGGTAACTCTTCATATCAGGTTGAGATGATCAAATACATCAAGAAGAACTATCCTGAAATAGATGTTGTCGGCGGCAACGTGGTTACGTCTGAACAGAGCGAGAACCTCATCAAGGCGGGTGCTGATTCACTCAGAATAGGAATGGGCCCCGGTTCAATCTGTACCACACAGCAGACGATGGCGTGCGGACGTTCCCAGGGAACCGCGGTATATCGCACGGCTAAATATGCCCGTTCACAGGGAGTTCCTGTACTTGCGGACGGCGGTATCGCCAATATCGGTCATCTCGCGAAATGCCTCACACTCGGCGCGTCATGCGGCATGATGGGATCAATGTTCGCGGGAACAAACGAATCGCCCGGCGAGTACTACTATGAGAACGGAATAAGACTCAAGAAATACCGCGGGATGGCATCTCTTGAAGCGATGGAAAAAGGCGGCGCGAAGCGTTACTTCGCAGAAGAAGCCAAGATAAAGGTCGCGCAGGGAGTTTCCGGTTCCGTAGTCGATAAAGGATCCATGATGGACTATGTACCGTACATTATCCAGGGACTTAAACATTCGTTTCAGGACATGGGAGTTAAAAGCATCACAGAACTGCATGAAAAATTGTATGCCGGTGATCTTCGTTTCGAAATGCGTTCACTTTCCGCACAGATAGAGGGAAGCGTTCATGATCTTTACTCATGGCAGGAACCTAAGTACAAGTAAGGCGGCCGTTGGCCGCTCCGAATCATCATTGTCAGAAAAAGGGGGCATACATGGCTGAAATAAAAAAAGTTCCGGGCGACGAAAAGGGCGAGCTGTTCCTCTTCGCTCTCAGCACCTGTATCTGGTGCAGAAAGACTAAAGCCTTTCTTGATGAAAAGAATCTCGCGTACAGCTATGTTTTTATGGACGAACTCGACGGCAAGGACCGCGAAGAAATGCGCGCGAAGCTCAAGGACTGGAATCCTGATTGTTCGTATCCGACACTTGTAATCAATAATTCCAAATGCGTAGTCGGGTTCGACACTGACGCGATACTGAAAGAACTCAAATAGGGGGATACCCTTCATGCCGAAGACTGCCGAAGAAAATCTTTTTGAAAAGCTGAAGACCGACGCGGCTCGCGGTGGATACAATCTCAATCCTGATGATGAATTCACGATGGCTCTCGTTGAAGGACTTGTAAAAAATGAGTCACGCTACGGATATCAGGCATGTCCCTGCCGGCTCGCGTCCGGGAACCGTGCGGAAGATCTCGATATCATCTGTCCCTGCGATTATCGTGATCCCGACCTCGACCAATATGACGCATGCTTTTGCGGACTCTATGTATCACCCAAAATCATCAAAGGCGAAAAGAAGCTCAAATCGATTCCGGATCGCCGTCCTGCGGACAATGCGAAGGATAGTTCTTCGGCTGATTTCACCACAGACGGGAAAAAACTTCCTTACCCGGTTTGGCGCTGTAAAGTCTGCGGATATCTCTGCGCGCGCGATGAACCGCCCGCGACCTGTCCCATCTGCAAGGTTGACAAAGACAGATTTGAACGATTCATTTAATCTGATATTCAATCAGTAATAAATGGAAGCGCCTTGAAATTATATTTTGAGGCGTTTTTTATTACTACAATACAATCACCGATATTCAGTAAACCAAGTCACGACCTATTGAATCAGCATATCTCAATTACTAGTTAAGCTCTGAACCCGGGCGGTATTATTTACAAAATTTGGTTGCGATTATTTTTTGTCGATGAATTATATTCTCCACGCAGGGGAAAAGCCATGACACTATTGGATACAAATGATTATTATAAAATCATCGACTCTCTCAAGAAACCGTCATTCAACACATTGTTCGCCCGATCGGTTGCTGAACAGAATGTAACCGGAAAAGTATACGTTGATTCTACAGATAACCCTCAAACCATGTATATAGTCCATCCCCACGGGATGTCTCTTCTGCTCGGCAAATCGGACAACAAAGATTTCAATCAAGTATTCCGTGATTACGCATTGAACAAAGATCATTCCCGCACTCATATCGAATGGATGCAGGCATATCCGGATAATTGGCATCCGGTTATCAACGGCTTATTCAAGGATCAGTTGATCAGCGCATCAGATAATATCGATAAAAAAACAGTGAATACGATTGAGCTGAATACCCGAATCAATTTCAAATTCAATCATTCCAAATACATGGAACTGCGTACAAAAGTAAACCTTGGCGAATATGATATAAAAAGAACCACTGTTGATATATTCCATAAAATGGAAGGTACGGTGGTTCCATCGCATTTCTGGAACAATGCTGATGATTTCTACCGTAACGGTGCCGGGTTCAGTCTTTTCTGTGATGACACGCTGGTATCAACAGCTTATTCCGCGTTTGTACATGATAACATGCTTGAGATCGGAATTGAGACGAAAGAACACTTCAGGAACAGGGGTTTCGCCATACTGGCAAGCATGTCACTGATCGACTACTGCCTCGAAAAGAATCTGGAACCAATCTGGTCATGCCGTTTGGAGAATACCGGTTCATGCAAGCTGGCGCAAAAACTGGGATTTGAAATCGCTCTGAAAATCCCTTATTACCGGCTAAGCAATTGATTCAGTACTTACTATTACTTCAAATCTCTCCTTGTACTGTGTGTAAGGATGCATTATGCAGATTTTATCATCATTATGATCGGATAGATTTAGTGAGCATTCATTATTCATAATGAAAACCGCTGACATCATTACATCAGGGCGTGAAGAAGTTCAAGAGCTAGAGCTATGCAGTACTTTCTTTGAGTGTCATACAAAAGCTCAGTTCTAAACATTTGATAATTAGTTCGATGTACAGGTTCAATAGATCAATGTACGGTATACTGATACTTTACACATTAATCCATACCAACCACATATATCTAATGGGTATGTATCTATAAACTTTCGCAAATTACTTCAGTGTGCGCAAAGGACTTGTGTATTATTCTTTTCCAACATGATAGTATAACAATCGCAGAGTTTTCATTTTTTATCAGCTCATTGACGTTAAACCCGTTAATACATGTTGAAAATAAACCCACTATCCCGTATAGTTACTCATGTCTGGTTCGGAAGTATTCGCACAATACACGTAATACAATGAGTAATACGCAAAGTCGTTGATCCTGATCGTTTATACCGAGACCATTACTATTTCATCGTAAGGATATAACCGTGGGCAAAGTACTCTATTATGACTGTCTGTCAGGAATCAGCGGAGATATGAATCTCGCCGCACTGCTTGACCTCGGTGTTCCCGGGGATCATCTGCGTACGGAGCTCGCCAAGCTCAACCTCAGCGGATTCACCGTTAAAATATCAAAAAGCTCAAAAATGGGAATTCACGGCACCCGCGTGGATGTGGAACTCCGTGACGAGCATCACGGTAGCCATAATGTTCATGCGCATCATGAACATAGGAACCTTCATGATATTACGGACATCATTACGGAAAGTCCGCTGTCGGAGAATGTAAAAAAAATCAGCCTCATGATATTCACGAAGATCGCCGTAGCAGAAGAGAAAGTCCACAACACGACTGTGGATGAGATTCATTTCCATGAAGTCGGCGCGGTTGATTCCATCGTTGACATTGTCGGCGCCGCGGTGTGTCTCGACTGGCTCAATCCCTCACACATCATAACTCTTCCTGTTGAACTCGGCGGCGGCTTTGTCAAATGCGCTCACGGCACGATTCCCGTACCGGCTCCCGCAACCCTTGAACTGTTGAAAGGTTTTCCTGTCAAAACCGGAGCGGTGCAGTTTGAAACAACGACTCCGACCGGCGCGGCCATTCTCGCGGCGATGAGCAAGCCCGCTGAGAAACATACCTCGTTCATTGCCGATAAAATCGGCTACGGAATCGGCCATCGGGATCTCGATATTCCGAATGTTCTCCGCGTCATCCTCGCCGAAGAGATATCGTCAACCGAGTGCGTTCCGCAATATGTACTTGAATGCAATATCGACGATATGAATCCTGAGATGTATTCTTACATCATCGACAAGCTCCTCGCGCACGGCGCCAAAGACGCATGGTGTACTCCTATCATCATGAAAAAAGGACGGCCCGCGGTCACCCTGTCCGTGCTCTGCGATGCGGAATCAGAAAATATTATTTCCGAAATTATTTTTCGTGAAACGACGACGTTCGGATTGCGCCGAACTGATGTCTCAAAAAAGATGCTCGACCGCGTTGAAAGAACCGTATCAACATCTGTCGGTGACATCAGGATCAAAGAGGGATTTCTCAACGGCGTTAAGATCAAGGAAAAGCCAGAATTCGAAGATTGCCGTAGAATCGCTGATACGAAGAAAATTCCGCTCAAAGACGTATATGACATCGTACACAGAGAAGGAAGAGAGTAGGGGAGGACTGAATGCGGCCCGAACATATCAAAGCTCTATTTGAGAGTTATAAAAACGGCGAATGCTCAATAGATCACGCAATGGAAGAACTCCGCGATCTGCCGTACAAGGCGATGGATTTCGCGAATCTCGACAACCATCGTGAACTTCGCGTCGGGTATCCCGAAGTGATTTACTGCGCGGGTAAAAGCATTGAACAGCTCCGTGGTATATTTGAATATCTCGTCACCAAAGACAACAGCATACTCGCCACCCGCGCGACACCGGAACAGTTCGACGCGATTAAATCACTGAATGCCGATTTTGAATACAATTCCCTTGCGCGCACAATCACGCTCCGGAAAACAGCTCCCAAGAACATCGACAGTTACATTTCGGTTGTGACCGCCGGAACATCTGACATTCCTGTCGCGGAGGAAGCGGCGATTACTGCTGAAATATTCGGTAACCGGGTCGAACGCATCTTTGATGTCGGGGTATCAGGCATACACCGTCTCTTTTCACGGATGGATACAATCCGGGGCGCGAAAGTGATCATCGCGGTAGCGGGAATGGAAGGCGCGCTTCCGAGCGTACTCGGCGGGCTTGTTGACAAACCGATCATCGCGGTTCCCACGAGCGTCGGTTATGGAGCGAACTTCGGCGGATTATCAGCTCTTCTCACAATGCTTAACTCATGCGCGGCCGGAGTATCCGTCGTGAACATCGATAACGGTTTCGGCGCGGGATACACCGCAAGCATGATCAATTCACTCTGATCAATGAAATTGTTATTAATGTTATTAATATGTTGATAACTATTCATTACCCGGTCCATGGTGAAATTAATTGAGTGATATGACCTTTGTATTCCCGGTTTACGTGCCTACGATAAAGGCTTATTCACAGACCATACAATGAATTGATCATCACGTGAAAGATTCCGAGGTAAGAAAATATGAGCAATGTAGCACGATTCGGAGTATCTCTTAAACCTGAGGTGCTCAAGGCTCTCGATGATTACAAAGACAAGAAAAAGTTTGCGAATCGGAGCCAGGCGATCACGTTCATCGTGGAAGAAGCGCTCGCGGGTCAGGCGCACTATTCCAACCGCGAAGTCTGCGGCGCGCTCGTACTCGTGTATGACCATCACAAGACCGATTTTATGTCAAAGTTCGTTTCCATTCAGCACGATTATCAGAGCATTATTCTCGCGAGCCAGCATATCCATGTCGACCATCACAACTGTCTCGAAACAATCACCCTGCGCGGCAAGCCCGTCAAACTGCAGGAGCTTGCGGATATGATCCTCTCGCTCAAAGGGATCAAACACGGAAAGCTGGTTCTCACTTCCCTGTAATATTACCATAGCGCGCCGGCTACGCCGTCACGCTCTCCCTGCAACACCGATATTTGTAGGAGCGGTTCGAGAACCGCCCCTACACACGCGGGCAACGGTGTTTCCGGTCGATCGTTCGCGCCTTACGTGGATTGATATCAATCCGGAATGTGATACATATTCTTTCTCCGATTACAGCGTATCCCTTGAATACGTTAACAACATCCTGTTACACGTATCACCAATAATTACAAAACCTGATCACGCACACCCTTGCATGCACATACTGAAGCAGTGTGCGGAAGGATTTAGGAATTTTAAAATGGATTAATGTGTATTGTTCGGTCACCCCATAAATGGCTCTATTGGATCTGTGCAGTGAAATATCTCCCGTAGTCCATAAAATGGTTCTATTTTTATAAATCGTAAGATGTGTCTACACGTCTCTGGCAATCTATTTGTTTCGCGAACTGCTTTTATGAAATAACTGTTTACTACATTTGAATATGAACAAAATAGTTAATCAGAATACCTATAAACTAAAATATATTGACCGGATTATTCATACGTTTTAATTACCAGAAATAACTCTCGTCAGGAGAATCCCATGTTTTTTGAAGACTTTAGTTTAGGGCAAAAATTCATACTCACCGAGTCAGTCATTGATAAAACGAAGATGCTCGACTTCGCACGGGAATACAATCCCATACCGATTCATCTCGATGAAGAGTACGCAAAGAAGACTGCGTTCGGAAGAATCATCGCATCAGGTTTAATGAGCTATATGGTAGTGTGGCGCAGACTTATGGAACTGGATCCTTTCGGAGCGGAACTTATTGCGGGTACAAATGCGAACATCTCATGGTACGCGCCTGTTTTTGCGGGAGACGTCCTTCGTGGCGAAGCGGTAGTATCAGAACTGAGTGAACGGAATAATTATAACGGTGAAGTCATAATTACGATATCTGCGTTTAATCAGAACAGCATCAAGGTATTTGAGGCGACAAGCGGGGCAGTGGTGAAACGGAAAGCATAATTCTCAGAACTGTTTGGATAGCTGTTCACCTGTTGTGTTTAAAAATGACATCTGATTATTTCAGTAGTGTTGGCGACGAACACAGATAACTTACCACGGCGAATCAAAGTTTTGGCGAAGCGTATTCGCGAAGCCAAAATGTGCCGAAGGCCAAACCGGTACTCCAGCGCAGTGCTTTGTCACGATTATATGCTGAACTTATTTATTGTTTTGATAATAATCATTTAGAAATCGAATTATTGAATAACCTACTTCTTTCGCAAGATTGACCGGAACGGCATTACCGATTTGTTTATATTGCTGAGTTAATGATCCCGAAAAAATCCAGTCGTCTGGAAATGTTTGAATTCTCGCATATTCTCGAATTGTAAATGGTCTTGTTTCATCTGGATGACATCGTTCAGTTTGCTTTTGAGCAGGAGCACATGTTAAAGTCAAACAAGGTTCATTCCATGAAATACGTCTAGCCATTCCTGTTTTCCCACCACCTAAATAAAAACTCTTCAGCATATATTCTTTTTGAATTTGGGTCGGTAAGTCTCTCCAGTACCCCCCAGGTGGTATCATTTTCAAGATTTCAGCTTTGCGTTTAGGGTATTTTTGGCCAGGAGATAAAGGAACATCTGAAGAGAATAATGAACCTTTTTTTAAAGCATCTCGAACAGTAAATATTTGTCTACTTGGTTTAGGATAATAAAATTCTGTTTCAATATCTTTCCTTATAGCAATAAGAAAAAGACGTTCTCTTTTTTGGGGAACTTTATAGTTTATCGCCCTTAAAACTCTTGGTTCTAAAACCTTGTACCCGAGTTCATTCAATACATTAATCATTCCGGTTAGGGTTTTGCCATTATCATGATTTAACAGCCCCCTTACATTTTCCGCGATACAAATTAATGGTGCAATTTCTTTAACAGCACGTGCATATTCAAAGAATAAAGTTCCTCTGGCATCATTTAGACCAAGCTTTTTCCCTGCATAACTAAATGCCTGACACGGAAATCCACCAGAAAGCACATCAACTTTATTTCTAAACCTTGAGAAATCAATATTATGAATACTTTCTTGCGATACTTCCCAGTTTGGACGATTTAACTTCAAGGTTTCACAAGCATGTTTATCAATTTCATTTAGGAAGATATGATTTAGCCCTGCTTGTTCAAAGCCAAGAGCTAGACCTCCTGCTCCGGCAAATAGTTCAATCGAAGTATATTTATCGTTTGGAATTTCTGTATTGATTGCTTTTTGCTCGGCGGGGAAATACAGCTCTAACTGAGAACAGACTTTTAAATGTTCTTCTGTATAATAACGATATCCATTGAGTTTATTTCTTTTTGCAATTAATTTGCCATCATTGTCCCAACGGCGTAATGTTTCTTTGGAAATTGATAACAAATCAGCAAACTGATTCAATGTGTATTTTTCTTTCGCATTATCAGCCATAAATAACCACCTTATACAACATTAGTAATGGTTATTTATTTTTTGCTGGTCGTGTCAATTATAAATTTTTTGAGAGTTCTATTATTTTACTACTTGTGGCAAGCTTTTCAATAATTGATTCAAGCTCTTTACTAAAATCAGATTCAACTGCTACCTCGGATATTGCTTTTATTAAATCAAAGTAGAAATGTTTATCACCAGTAAGTCTTATCCAAAAATTTGAGCCTGCAAATACCGGATAGTTATATTGAGAAGTAATTCTTTTATAGTGTCCATTAATTTCATCTTCCGATCCATAGATTATCCCAATAATTAAATCATCATAGGATATTCTTTTACCATTAGTTCTTGCAAGATTGATAGTACTCTTAAAGTGACCAGCAATAGTCTCGACATCATCTTTGTTTATTGTATTTGGACCTGCTTTCAATTGACAATACTTATGATTGTTGTCAATGCAATCGGTAAACTCAAGATCTATGCCCGGTGTCGTGCTCGCATAAGCAGTCAACACGTCTTTTGCAAACTTTTGGATATTAGTTCCAAAAGATGTGCTTATAGATGTTCCAAGAACCCTTGGGTATATTAATGCCTTAGATATACTTATTGGATCTGAGTTCCCTGTTAAAAAATTTGCCAAATAAGTGGCTAAAAATGGATTAACATCAAATTCGGATATATTAATAAGTTTTTTACTGTTTTTAATGTGATTAATAGTTATTACTTCATTAAACCAACTTTTTGCCTTTGTTAAAAGTTCACTTTTATCTTTTGAATTCATAATATTTTATGCCTCATTGCTATTATCGACACTTTTTTTAAGAGAATTGAGGACAACTAGGCATTGCATATAACTATGAATATAAGCTCTGCCTGCACCTCTGATAATCCATTCGTACGTGTTATTAAACATCACAACTCACACCGCATTAAATAGTATTGACACAATACATCGACGGTTTACAGATAGCACGATTTGTACTATTAGTAACACCTTATGTTATAGCAACGGAGGAAACATGCATATCCCTGATAATTATCTCAGCCCGTCAACCTGTGCGGTGATGGGCTCGGCAATGCTCCCTATCTGGGCAGTCGCCGTATCAAAAGTCAAAAAAATGGTGTCCGCAAAACAAATCCCGCTTCTTGGTATTTCAGCGGCGTTCTCATTCCTTGTCATGATGCTCAATATACCGCTTCCCGGCGGCACAACAGGGCATGCGGTCGGGTCAGTTCTGATTGCAATACTCCTCGGACCGTCCGCGGCATGTCTCAGCGTATCAGTCGCGCTTCTCATTCAAGCGCTCTTTTTCGGTGACGGAGGAATACTGGCATTCGGCGCAAACTGCTTCAATATGGCGTTTATCATGCCGTACACAGGATATATGATTTTTACGCTTCTATCCCGGCTCGTCAAAAGTGATAAATCAAAATACATTATCATTTTCATCTCAGCGTACGCGGCACTCAATATCGCCGCGTTCTTCGCCGCGGTTGAATTCGGGATTCAGCCTCTTCTGTTCAAAGACGCAGCTGGTTTGCCGCTTTACTCACCATACGGACTCAGTATCGCGATTCCCGCAATGACGATCCCGCATCTTCTGGTCGCGGGTGTTGCTGAAGGACTTATCACCGCCGGAGTATTCGCGTTCGTGGCAAAGACATCTCCCGGAATAATTGAGAACCGCGAAGACAGAACATATCCGCTGTATCTTCTTCTCCTTGCCATGATAGTTATAACTCCCATCGGCCTTCTCGCACCCGGTACCGCATGGAGTGAGTGGGGCGCCGAAGAAATCGGAGCTCTCGTTAATTTTATCCCCCAGGGAATGAGAGACGGTTTTTCGTTCAAAATCATGATGCCGGATTATACGTTTCCGATCATAAAAAATGAGACGACAGGATATGTGATATCAGCCATTATCGGCAGCGCTATTCTTGTAATCGTATTCAAGATAGTGTCTGAAATTCTTAAAAGGCGGAAGAAAGACGCCTGAGTAACGGCACGTTGATATGAACTGGTTGTATCAGGAAGACACATATACTCCTGTCAGAGACAGGAAACTGTATATCGACAGGAGCATTCTCTCTATCCTCGGGACTGTTTCACGGATTCGTCACGAGGAAAAGGGACACCGGGGAGGAATCTACGCCGTTTCACCTCCGGCGAAATTTGTCTGCACATTGGCTCTGATCATACTTTTTTCGCTTTCGAGAAATATTTATTTCACGGCGTTTGCGGATTCCTGCGCGATTCTTATGGCAAGTCTTCTTGTAATGAGCGATCTCAAACGGATTGCCGCCGTTACATCAGTAGTGATTCTTTTCTCATTCATACTTCTGCTTCCGTCCATGCTTATGGGAAACATTCACAATAGTATCATGATCTGCATGAAAATCGCGGGATCGGTGCTGCTGCTCAACATACTTTCGCACTCGACAAAATGGATCAATATTACGCGGTCATTGAAACTCATCCGTATTCCTGATATCATAATCCTTATCATTGACATCACAATGAAATATATCGTAATCCTCGGCAACTTCGCGGTTAACATGCTTTACGCGCTTCGTCTTCGTTCAGTCGGAAAGGAGGAGGGGAAGCATCGTTCGATTTCCAATATCCTCGGCGTTCTCTTCATCAAGTCAAAGGAAATGGCTGAAATGACCTATCATGCGATGGAATGCCGTTGTTTCTCTGGATCGTATTCAACACAAATGAAGTTCACATTTAAAGCCCGTGACTTTCTGTATATACTGTTCATCCTTTTCATTTGTGCGGGATTTTTTCTGATGAGAGATGTGAAATAATATGTTTATCAAAATGTCAGACATATCGTTCAACTATGATTCAGTGAGCGCACTCTCATTGATCAACATCGATATTAACAAAGGAGAATCAGTCGCCCTTGTCGGCCCGAACGGAAGCGGTAAGTCAACACTGCTCAAAGTCATCAATGGAATCTGTTTCCCTTCGCAGGGCGAGTACTGGTTTGACGGTTTACAGGTCACAGAAAAAGCATTAAAAAATCAGGACTACCTCAAGCTCTTCCACAAACGCATCGGTTTCGTATTTCAGAATTCCGACGCCCAGCTTTTCTGCGCGACCGCATTTGAGGAAATAGCCTTCGGCCCCCGTCAGATCGGGCTTTCCCCGGATGAAGTGAATGAGCGCGTGTTCGACTGTCTGAACCTTCTTCAGATAGAACAGCTGAAACACCGCGAACCTTATCATCTGAGCGAGGGAGAAAAAAAGAAGCTCGCTATCGCCGCCGTACTCGCGCTCAATCCCGATGTGCTGACGCTCGATGAACCGATGAATAATCTCGACGTGAAGACCCGGAATTTTCTCAAGGATCTTCTGATCAAGCTGAGAGACGCTGGTAAGACAATAATCTGCGCAACGCACGAAGTCAGCCAGATACAGGACGTGTTCAGCAAAGTTATTTCAATTAGTGAAGATCATCACATCAGCTGAGACTTTCGTTGATTAACATGGAATCGTGTGAGAGATTACGATAACTGATCAAACCTTGTCCTCAATTAAACAAACCATTATATTTACTGAGATATGCTCATTAAAGAATCGACAGAACGGATTCATGTTTTAATTACGATCAACACGGTAGTAATACCGAATGGGGGATAGCTCATGAATGAAACTGAAAAGCTTATAAAACTGAAGCATATTATCAATGAGTTCGGCCGTACCGCAGTCGCTTTTTCCGGAGGAGTCGACAGCACGTTTCTCGCTAAAGTGTGTCATGATACTATCGGAGAAAACGCCGTCGCGATAACGCTTGTATCTCCCATGAATCCGAAAAGTGAAATTGATCATTCCATAAAACTCGCGGCGTCAATCGGCATCCGTCATATTCTGATCGATGACAACAATATCGATGAAACAGTGGCAATGAATGATGTTGAGCGCTGCTATCACTGTAAAAAAATTGAATTCTCATCAATTATGGAAAAGGCGGCTGAACTCAACTTCACGGTTGTTCTCGACGGATCAAATATTGATGACCTGAGTGATTACCGTCCCGGGAAAAAGGCGCTCGATGAACTCGGTATACGAAGCCCTCTAAGGGACGCGGGAATGACCAAAAAAGATATACGTGATTATTCCCGGGAGCTTGGACTCGAAACATGGGATAAGCCCGCTCTCGCGTGTCTCGCCTCCCGAATACCCTACGGCGAACGGATCACCATTGAATCCCTTTCCCGAGTGGAAAAAGCTGAAGAGTATATGAGAGACCTCGGATTCCGTCAGTTCAGAGTTAGAAGTCATAATGATATCGCGCGGATAGAAGTGAGTCCTGATGAACGCTCACGTTTTTTCAACACCTCGATGATGGATGAGATCGCATCAACGATGAAGTCATTCGGTTTCACCTATGCGGCGCTTGATCTTGAAGGATACAACACCGGAAGTATGAACCGTGTGATTAGTAAGAAATAACTGAACCGATTCTCAGTTCCGTATCGGAAGACAGATCAGACTCAGCGGATCAGCATCAATTCCATGCACAATTAACGATACATGAAGATGAGGCCCGGTCGAAACTCCTGTCGACCCCACTTCGCCGATTTTTTGTCCGCCTCTCACTACCATTCCTTCCGGAGCTGTCAGCTTTGACATGTGCATGTAGTATGAATAAATACCGTCGCCATGATTGATTATAACCATGTTCCCTTCGTAGTGCAGATGCGACGACAGGGTTACTTTCCCCGATGTTATCGCAAATACGGGTGCACCAACAGCGCCGCGAAGATCAACACCATAGTGAATTCTCTTTCTGTCTTTCAGATTTACACGGTTGCCATTCTGGTATTTGTACCGCATGTAAATACGCTGAGAATAAAACTCGGATGTGATATGGTGCGAATCCCGAGGATGGGAAAGTGAAGCCGAAATACAATCAGGGATTCGTTCTGTGAACGCTTTCTTTTTCAATTTAGCACATTGTTCAATAAACGCGAGCGTCTCCACGGAAGCCGGTTTTGACTGATCAGAAAACGCGCCGAGATCAAGAGACTTTCTCATGATTTTAAAATGGGCATCACGTACATTGAAGGCGATATCCATTTCTTTTCTTCCGCCGCACGCGTACTTGACCGTAATGGCGCTTTCACAAGGATCTGTATCAGGATTGATGGCTAAGAACGCGCGGTAACCCCAGTCCTTTTCAGTAGCAGAAATATTTCTTCCGCACGAAACGATACTGACCGATGTAAGGTCATGATCTCCGCGCGGGGTAATCTCAGCATACACCACATCCCCCTGCGCGAATAACCGCGAGTACAGATCAACAGCGATGTCGTCATTCTCTGAATGTATATGCAAAGGAATCTGAACGGCATAATCCTCAGGATAGTATCTTCCCGTTAAACCGGAGGTATCTATCTGACCTGAACCGCACGACATAAAAATCAATGATGATGATAATACACAAAGAAAAATAAAACGCATCTTTCACCCGGATTAACTGTTCTTTTTCGCTTTCCCTTGATGCGCAACGCTCTCCATAGCGCGTTTCACCGTAGCTTCATCCCCGAGATAATAATGTCTTATCGGTTCGAGACTTTCACTCAGTTCATACACCAGAGGAATTCCTGTCGGAATATTGAGTTCCATAATCCCCTCATCAGAAATCTTGTCCAGATATTTCACAAGAGCCCTCAGTGAATTTCCGTGCGCGGCAATCACGATCCGTTTCCCGGAACGTATATCAGAAGAAAGAGTGTCATCCCACATTTGAATCACACGATCAATCGTCAGTGCGAGACTTTCTGTTTTCGGGACTTGTGTTTTCGGGATATTTCTATATCGCGGATCGTGTCCGGGATAACGGGGATCATTCTCTTCAAGCGGGGGAGGAAGCACCGCGAATCCCCGTCTCCATATGTGAACCTGCTCTTCACCATATTTAGCGGCGGTTTCTGATTTATCAAGACCCTGAAGCGCACCGTAGTGGCGTTCGTTGAGCCGCCAGTCTTTAACCACGGGAATCCAGGATAGATCCATTTCATCAAGCACAAGATCAAGAGTATGAATGGCCCGCTTAAGCACTGACGTATAGGCGATATCAAATTCGAAGTGATTGTCACGAAGGATTTTTCCCGCGGAGTGAGCCTCTTCCACACCCTTGTCCGACAGATCGACATCAGTCCAACCGGTGAATCGGTTCTCTCTGTTCCACGCGCTTTCCCCGTGGCGTATCAGCACAAGTGTATACATTTCTGCTTACCTCTTACTGAATGTAATCCATCTTCTTTACTATTTCAATGTCGGGATGATTTAAAAAAATCTGCCGTAATACATCTCAGCACTACGGCAGTGTTGCTTTGACTAAATTATTTCTTTCCGCCGATTGTCTTATCAAGCATCGAATGGTCTCCTGACGGATTCCAGAATGTATATGACGAACATCCTCCGTCTTTGACTGCCTTGATCTGTTTCTGAATATAATCCGGACCCCATGTAGGAGAAAGATATTTCCATCCCTGAATCCACGGGCGAATGACAATCCTGCCGTGCGAGAGATATATTCCCCGGAAGGTACTGTCGCGCACGATTAAGTACGGACGATCAGCTACGGGATACTGAGCATAAAACTTACCGCCGAAATGCGACGGGTAGACCATTGGACACACCACATCAATGAATCGTGAAAAGAATTCGATATCCTGCCCGATAAGATTTCCAAACCGGTACCAGCCGTTGTATCCGTAAATATCGACAGACACAGGAATGGAAACTTCCTTTTTCGCCTGAGAAAGAAAGTCACCGAGGATTTCAGATTTAAATGTATCCTGATCCTTTTTGTAACGGAACAGGCATCTGCCAGTCGGTCCATCATTCGGAAACCGGATATAGTCAAACTGGATCTCGTCAAATCCGAGCTTTGCCGTTTCTTTCGCGATATCGATATTATACTGTCTCACAAAGTCCGAGTACGGATCACACCATCGTTCACGGGGAAGCCCTACCCATGCCGAATTCGAATACTTATCCCATATCGCGTACTTGGAATTATATGCCGCATAGAGGCGCTTATCCTTGAATGTGACATTGCGCGCAATCACGTATATTCCCTTCGCATGGAGTTTTGCGATGATTTCTTTTATATTGGTATTCTTGATCGCGCCGATTTCTTTCGCTATCTTGTTTTCAATCGGAGCATTAATTATTCCATAATCATCTTTAACATCAATCACCACAGCGTTAGTTTTCGTACGTATGACAATATCAAGAAATTTTTTGAAGTTTGAATTGAGCATGCTCCAGCTGACATACAGAGTCTGCTTATTCCCCGCCGCACCCTGTTCTGTATCATACTTGAAAATATTCCGGCGGATGAACAATGCCGGATTTTTGTCAGAAGCCTTCACATAAAATAATGACGGTCCCTTGCTGTCCATCCCGTCCATAATAGATGATACCAACCCTGATGCGGTGACCTTCTTTGCGGCAGGATTGTACTCATAAATGGATTCATCAGTTGTAATAATTATATTTTTCCCGTAAGGACTGATTCCATACACTGATTCCGTCGTGGGTTTCCTGAATGGAATCTGAATCTGTGTCCATTTCTTGCCATCAGCGGTCTCCGCAATTCCCCGTGCGAAAAGATATCCCGAGTAAAACATTCCATTACTATGAGCCAGCGCCGAAACGCCCTCATTGAAGTGGAGCGTTCCCGCATAGTATTCCTTCGGAATCCCGTTACTGCTCTGTTGAGCCACGCCATTCTGAATGCGGATAATACCGTCAAAGGATGTTCCCGCATACAGAACACCCTTCACCATAACAAGCGAAGTGAAATAATATGAATTCTTGTTATTCTTCAGAATAAGATGTGACCATGTCTTTCCGGCATCAGATGAAACATACAGAGTATGTTTTGTTCCGGCATATAACTTCCGATCATTCTCAGGATCAATGCAGAACGCGGAAATTCTTCTGTATTCATTGACATCAGCGAGCTGTGTTCTTCGTCTCAGTTCGGGAGATGATATCGACTCCCATTTATCTGACGATACAGTGCGTTTGAAGATTCCCGAGAATTCAGAAGTAAGATAAAGTGTCCCTTTGGAATCCGCGGTGATATATTCCGCGACAAGATCCGAAGGCAAACCTTCACCGAACGATTTCCATGAACTTCCGGACGAGACTTTGACTCCTTCACCCGGGAAGAATCCTATATACTTTATTTCAGACGCGTGTACCGAGCAGGAACTGAAAGAGAATACAGATATAATAAAGGCGAGACTAACTGAACTTTTCAGCAAACATTTTCTCATTGAGAATGACATACGAATACCCCTGTTCGGTCAAAAAGAGCTGCCTGTTATGCGCGAACTTTTCCTCTGCAGTCATAGTCGTAATTACAGTATAAAAGAACGCGCGGTTTTCTCCTGTCTTTGGACGGAGAATACGCCCCAAACGCTGAGCCTCTTCCTGGCGTGAACCGAAAGTCCCGGAAACCTGGATGGCGACATTCGCGTCAGGGAGATCTATCGAAAAATTTGCAACTTTCGAAACAATGAGAGTCTTAATCTCTCCGGTCTTGAACTTATAATAAAGTTCTTCTCTTTCACCAAGAGGTGTCGCTCCGGTGATGATAGGATGGTTAAAGCGCTTTGCAATCGCTTCAAGCTGCGCGATATACTGCCCGATTATAAGAACACGGGCTTCTGAGTGATATGCAAGTAGTGTGCGGACAACTTCATTCTTTTCAGGATTCTCCGACGCAATCCGGAATTTCTCCCGTTCACCGGCGACCGAATACTGATATCTCATGTGCTCAGGTAAGAGGATACGTATCTCGGTGCAGAGCGCCTGAGCTATCCAGTTCTGCTTTTCAAGAACCTTCCACGGAATATCAAACTTTTTAGGTCCTATAAGACTGAATACATCCGTTTCCATCCCATCTTCACGAACCAGTGTCGCGGTGAGACCCAAACGTCGCTTTGATTGTATTTCCGATGTCATCCGGAACACCGGTGCGGGAAGGAGATGTACTTCGTCATAAATTATCAGACCCCAGTTACGGGATGAGAATAATGTGAAATGCTCGAAATCCGCGTCGCGTTTTTTCCGGTATGTGAGAATATTATATGTCGCGATGGTAACCGGTTTTATCTCCTTTTTTTCTCCGGAAAATTCACCGATCAGCTCTGGATCTATATCAGTTTTATCTATTAATTCATCACGCCACTGGCGGAGAGCAACCGTATTCGTAACAAGAATCAGCGCTGCGGTTTTTATAACGCTCATGACGCCGATACCAACGATCGTTTTTCCCGCGCCGCACGGTAATACAATCACACCGCTTCCGCCTTCAGGACCGCCGCCCTTGTAAAAGGCATTGATAGCGCTTGATTGATAGTCACGCAGAGAGAAATCAGCTTCCGACAGAGATTTCTCTCTCAATGAAACAGGAAGAGGCTCCCCCTCATCATAACCAGCGACATCTTCAACTGGAAAACCCGCTTTTATAAGAGCCTGTTTTACATGACCCCGGCTATTGGGTTTGATAAGTACCGATCCGCTGTCAATATATTCTTCAATGTACATATCAATTCGGCGGTTATGCACTATTTCAGTCAGAAGTGCGATATCACTCGAAACAAGACAGAACCTCCCGTCTTCCCGACGAACCAGCCGTATCAGACCATAACGGGACATCTGCTCCCTTATAGAGATGCTTACTGTTTCAGGAACGATATATCGCGAGTATTTCTGCAGAGATGCGATAATATCCATCATATCAAGACCGGATGACGCGGCATTCCAGAGAGACAGGGGGGTTATCCGATAAGTGTGGACATGTTCAGGCGACTTCTCAAGCTCAGCAAAAGGAGAAATCGCGTCACGCGCTTCCTCGAATTCACTGTTCTCAACTTCGAGAAGAATCGTATTATCACTCTGAACAATTGCGGGTTTTGACATCAGTTACGGCCACCGACTAGGATTGTTGATATCTATAAAAATGACCGCCAATGTCAACATATAATCGGGTGATACCTTCAACAATTAATTCATTTCCCGTACGGGTCATTATACCGCAAAAGTCCGATTTTACAATATCATCCGGGAATTATTGACATGTCGGCTATAGCCATTCTGTTTTTACACGCCGTCTATTAATTACTTGACTTTACGTGTCCACCCGTATAGCACAATAGTATACTATACGGTACCATGGGAGTACGACGATGAGCAGATTCCTTCGCACAATCTTTTGTTTTCTGATGATATTATCATGTATGCCTCTTTTCGCACAGGAAAAACAATCATCTGAAAAGATAAACCCTCTTTATGATCCGGTTCCTGTTGTTCTCCGACTCAGTTATGACAATTTCAAAAGCATCAAACTTCTTTACACGGCTATCGTCAATTACGGCGGTGGACAGGCTGAATTCGATCGTCTTGTTGACGGTTATGCGGAAGCCTCCGCGCTTTATTTCAGCCATGAATACCGTAAAGCGGCAGATGCCTTCACTAAAAATGAAAAGGACATCCGTGAAGTAGCGGTAAAACTATCCGCCAAATATAAGGATGATACTACCGCACTCAACAAAGCGATTATTTCCCATAACGTTAAACTAAGAGTACGTCATTCTGTTGATGGTAAAAAAACTACTGAAGCAATGCTTACCGCAGACAAACTGATAGGTCTTTCTTCCGAGTCTCTCGCAAAAGGAAATGACTTTGATGTCCGTGTACGGCCTGTGCAGGCAATCCAGCTGTACCGCAGATCAAAAGATCAGTCAATTCAGTATTACAAAGTTCTCGGCGTAAAAGAAGTTGATGGGCAGAAAATTGATGACCGTTTTGAACGTGAGAAAGCGGACAATATCAATAAAATTTATGTCGCGAAAGAAAAGAAAAACTGATCATATACAATAAATTTTAAAAACCCGCTTATGGCGGGTTTTTTTGTATTCACTTGTTATTTACATCGACAAGTAAAAAAATACAAGATGGGCATCATTTCATATAATCAGAAACCATAATACAACGGTATGCCAGAGACCTTACTTCCGTATTCGGATGAGTTATTAACGCCAGTACATGCTTTCTGGCTTTATCATCCAGTTTATATCCGTTCAATGATCTCAAAACCGCGGTCAGAAGTGTCGTTTTGTATAATATGGACTCATCCGCAATAAGGGCTCTCAATATCAAATAAATACGCTCGTCCCGGACTCTCGTATGTTGTAACGCCGCAATACGAACACTTTCATTAACATCTGATAGCGCATCCACAATATACTGAATTGACATCTTTTCGATACCCGGATCAGGAATATCTAGAAGTCCGATAATACCGCATTCTCTGATTATCCATTCTGCATCAGTCAATGAATTGATAAATGTTTGGGCTGATTTAAGATTCTGAAATTGTGCGAGCGCCTGCAAAGATGCTATCCGAAGAGGAAGGTATTTCTCTTTATCAGCGGTTTCTTTGATAACGTCAAAAGACTGTAAAGATCTGAACTTTGATAATTCTTTAACAGCCTCAATTCTTACCCGATAGTGCGTATCAGTAACAGCGTTGATTAGTAACGCCTGACTTTGTGCATTTATCCATTTACCTGCCCGTTGAACCGCATGAAGACGTTCCAGCCATGAGGAGCTTTTATATTCCTGCTCCGCAATACTGATCTCGCTGTCACGAAGTTCATTTTCACGAAGATTATCTCCTGAACATACGAAGATACCCGGCAGAAATATAACACACACAATGCTCCGCCGGATTCTCATAATACTTATCTCTTAAGTATCAGATTATATTGGAGATAATATTTATCGATTCGTAGCATGTAACTGCGTGTTTCATCAAAGGGAACACGTTCTGCGAACAGGTCTGCGTCATCTTCTTTATATTTTTGTTTCCATTGCTGAACATTACCGGGGCCCGCGTTATAACCAGCGACCATTTCCCGCAAATTTCCCCTGAAAAATCTGTTCAACCACGCAAGGTAGTACCCGCCAAATCGTATTGCGTCTGAAGGTCGTTTCATATCGTATACTTTTAATTTCAGATTTTTAGCGATATCCTTCGCGGTTGGCGGCATCAACTGCATCAATCCAAGAGCCCCAGCACTTGATACTGCTCTCGTATTGAATGCGGACTCATTTTTTATTACCGCGAACAACAGCGGTTCTGATATCGAAAACTCTTTGCCTGAGTTTCTTACCAGATCACGGAATCCTGCCGGAAGAATACGAGACACTGTTTCATCGCTCATGAGAAATATATTTTCTTGAAGATTCATAAGTTCAAGAAGATCCGATGTTCCGCTGATTTGCTGATAATAATTACGATACTTGTATCCAAAAAAGGACTCTATTCTGGTCTTATCTTTTGAAACTTCACTGATATCCGATTCGGCGTCATCTGAGCTGATCATAATATTCAGAACACGCTGGATATTATCGCTGTCACCAGCCGCATAGTACTTTTCAATGACAGGAAGGATATCCTTATACTCTGAAGCGAGTTTCAATTGATGCGATTCTTTATTAAATCCATCCCATTGATTAAGACCAGATGAAGTTATATCGGACAGACGGTCATTCCTGTCCCCATTATTTCCATTTTTGAAATACAACATGGCATGGGCAAATAACGTCTTTATATAATCACGTGAAGAAATTCCAGAATCAAACATCGTCAGCAGTACTTTCTCATCATATTCGTTTTTCTTTCTGTTCATGAGAATCCATGTATATGCTGATCCGGGGGAATAAACCGGCATTGATTGGAATAATTTATCAGCTTCGATACGATTATTTTCAGATATAAGAATCTTATACATCCAGAAGCGTGCATTTCCGGCATAATCACTCGCAGGATGTTTTTCAATGATTCTTACAAGATATTTTCTCGCAGTGGAAAAATTTCGTTTTTCGATATAAGGTTTTGCCGCATACCACAGCATTTTGCCTGATTGCGGATCATTTGGAAATACGTTTTCATATAATGAGCAATATACCGAAGCATCAGCGCTATTGTTTTCATACATATAGAAACAGATTCTCCGGAATTGCTTCCTGCACTCTTTAGGAGATATTTTAATCAGACCCCTGATTACCGACACGGCTTCCGACCTGCGTCCGCTTTCCCATAACATATCCGCTTTTATCATATTCAGACGATATCGATCACTCGTCTTCTCCTGATATTTCATAATAATTTTATCCGCCAAAGCGGTCTTTCGCTGTCCGCAATAGACGGCTACACGGATACTATCTATATCAATTGTTGTACTCTGTGAAAGGTTCAATAGTTCAAGTGCTTTATCATATTCCTTCGCGGAAACCAGACCCTTTGCGGCGAGTCCGATTATCGTATCAGTTGGAACTGCTTTTTTTGCTTTGATTATAAGATATGATTCTTTGCCCGCAGTGGCTCCCTGCCATCCTTCTGATGAAATCTTAAGAGAAACAGCAAATTCATCAAGGGCAGCCGAGTAATCTTTCTTTTTCGCGAGTATGCTTGCGATACGTATATGCATCACCGGGGTTAACTGCAGTTGAGTAAATTTCGGTAATGCTGTTCTTAAAAGCTCAAGAGCGGTATCATATTGTTTCATCTGCTCATATGAGCGTGCTTCAAGAATAATTGCCTCCCGATAAAGAGAAATGTCCTTTGAAGGAACCATTGCCGCGAATTTCACCGCATACTCATATTCTGCATAATCAAAAAAGATCCGGCCTATTTCATATGCGGCATCATAGTAATAATCTGATTTTATATGCATGCCATTCATGAAATTGTATACGGGTGACGGGAACGCTTTCATTGAAAAATTGCGATGCGTCATAAAGGCACTGTTCGCATACTGTATTACTGACTTTTTAAGATTACCATTTTTCTTATATGCATTCGCAAGAATATAATGCTCAACGGGAGAAAGGTTCTTTCCCTTCGTTGAAAGAGCTGCAATTGTTTCATTGGGTGAGAAATAAAAACCATATGTAGAATATCCTTCTTCCCATCCTTTGGCATTACATGATAATAATGAAATTGTGAGAAAAAGAAGTCCTGCGAAATGAAACGCTTTGTTTTTAATAATTAGAATAACAATATTCATCACAAATCTATTCCTTTGTCTTCTGATATTTCTTGAAGTCTTCCAGAGTTTCCAATTCAGGATTTTCCCATACTGAATCATAAAAACTCTTTTTGCTCTGCGACCGGTAATATGCGTCATAGAACATTAAAGTCATTTTTTCCGCTTCTTTTTTATCAATAATGGTTTCAAGCTTTTTCACTGTTTCATCAAATGTAAGCGGTTTATTCTGCTGCTTTTCATCTTTTGTCTGAGAAGCTCTCAAATACGCGAAAAACGCATACTTTTTAGCCTCCTTGATTCTCTTTATCGCTTTCACATACTTATATAACCTCATCGAGTACAATGTTTCCCGATAATGGTCTGCCATTCCCATTTCTATCGAAGTATTAACAGTTTCACGATATCCGAGTTTCAGATAAAGCCGCGCAAGAGGATCTTTGGAAGTTACCACTTTAGCGGCAAATAAATCCAGCTCGGTTCTGGTCATCATAATATCCTGAGCGAGAAATTCCTTATACATATCAATCAATGATTTCTGACATTTTCTAATTTCACGGAAAGACTCAAAAAACATATACTTCATATACAAGAACTGAGAGAAAATATCTCTTTGAATAATTTCACGGAAAACTTTTTTTTGCTGATCATTTCCGTAATTAGTAACCGTTGTATTGAGAAAGTAAATAAAGTATCTGTCATCTTTCAGACCTTTTTCGGCTTTACGCTGTTCACCTGCTTTTGTACTCGCTTTCACGCGTTGAGCGTAGATTTCTGATGATGATAAAAAGGTCGCCGCACCTAAACAAATCAGCGCGGCGATACAATATGAATATATGTGTGTTCCCTTTTTATTTGAGAAACGCAAATCGTACACCCGCGTTAATCATGAATCGTGACATGTCTATATCAACATTTCCCTTGCTCGGCTTTGATCCGACATAACCGACTTCAGCCAGGAAATGTACATTTGATCCGGTTGGAGAATATGCAGCGCCTGCGAATACTTCCCAGGTGAAACCATGATACAATTGATGAAGTTTTTTTGAATCATGAGTGGTTCCACTCGAATCAGTATATGACGGATCTGAATACGTGACCGGCATGAAAGTATATCCGAGTCCAACAGTTATGTAAGGAAGAATGTTATACTTCTCTTTAAGATTCTGAAATCGTACCTGTCCGATAGCGAGAGCCGGGATTGAAAATGCATTTGTTTTAGCTTTTAAATCCGCATCAGATTGACCCACAAGGGCTTTCCCCCGTTTCTCTTCCCACTTAACCCAGAAAAAACCTGTTTCCACTCCTGCCGCAAAGTAAGGGTCAAGTGCCCATAAATAATCAGCCAACAATCCGAATCCGCCGCGTTCAGGATATGTAGCATAACCACCGCTCAGTTTTACATCAATATTTTTCTGTTCTCCCATAGCAAAAACTGCTGAAGACATACAGATCATTATCAGTACAAACATACATATTCTTTTCATGGCAACCTCGGTTTTGTTTATCATCAAATTATGGGTGTTTTTATTCACTGTCAAGAAGTATAAGAGGACTTTTAAGGTATCCATAATCACACAATATCCAGACATAGAATATCAACCATGTCTGAATTAAACAATTGTCCGACGCATCTTTTTTTGTTCAGTATTTCAATGTATGATATCGTTATCACCTGGATAATAGTTCTTCCGTGCCCGTTCAAGCTCCTTCTTTTCAGAAGAAGTCAGAGAAGCCATTCCTTCAGAAGCTATTTTATCAAGAAGCCGGTCTATTGTCTCTTTTGCATGTATCCGCGTGTTGATTACTTTCAGTTTTCTCCGATTTCTTATTTTTCTCATAATACGTGAAAGTATATTACCTGTTGAATGAACGGTTACGCTGTGTCGTCGATATATCATAACAAGAACCAGGCCAGTTATTATACCGCCTACATGCCCTATATGGCTGATATTTCCATCGGAACTGTTCAAAGAGCTAAAAGTAAAATAAAACTCTAGCAGTCCGAATACTATAAGAAGATATTTGATCTTTACCGGGAAAAGAAAATATAACAATACTTCTCTATTCGGCCAGGTGATACCGTACGCGAGAAGGAGTCCGTAAATAGCACCGGAGGCTCCGATGGTATTTGAGTCAGGTGCGTTAAAATAGTTTAAAAGCAGAATAAAAAATCCCGCACCGATTCCCGATGTAAAATAATAGAATAAAAATCTGCGTGATCCCCACTTCTGCTCTAGATCTCCGCCAAACATCCAGAGACTGAGCATATTGAAAAGAATGTGTGCCCATCCTCCGTGCAGAAACATATAGGTAAAAATTTGCCAATAGAAATGGTGAGAGATAAAGGTGTTAGGGCAAAGTCCAAATAATACCGTGAAAACTTCAGAATATGCTATTGGAGCAAACTCCTGAGCAAGAAATATTATCACATTGATGATAATAAGGAATTTTACTACGAGAGTAAGTGGTCCGCCTATGCGAAACCCTGTTTTTTGATACGACATGTGATTACCGGTTATTAGAGATATTGACGTCTTATACGGTCAAAATCCGAGTTATTTTCGATAAAAAGTTTAAGCAACATTGGATCATACTTTCCTTCTTCACTTTTCATCATTTCAATAGTTTTTTCATGACTGAATGGTTCCTTATACGGGCGCTTTGTTGTCAACGCATCGTATACGTCACTTATGCTCACAATACGAGCAGACAGAGGGATCTCCTCTCCCATGAGCTTTTTCGGATACCCTTTCCCATCCCATCTTTCATGATGATACAAAATTATATCCTTTGCCATGTCAAGAAAAGAGTCAGCACCCATATCCTGAGAGGGATCATTTATGGCATTATACCCGATTACCGTATGTGTCTTCATTACTTCGAATTCTTCCGGGGTAAGGGGACCAGGCTTAAGCAATATATTATCTGGGATCCCTACCTTACCGATATCATGAAGAATTGACGAATCATAAATATCACGAAGATATTGATTTTCCACCCGACCGTATCTCCCGGAGTATTTAAGAAGCTGAGAAAGAAGAATACAATAACTTCGCATACGATACAGATGATCGCCGGTTTCATTATCACGTGTTTCCGCCAACCGAGATAGCGCAAAAATTGTGGTTTTTTGTGTTTTCAGAACCTCGTATGTCCGCACCTTGACCAGTTGCTCAAGATGTTTAGTATGCACTTCAAGTTCGGCCAGAAGTTCGCCTCTCTGGATACCGAGAGAAACCTGCCCCGCGATGAGACGAAGAAATGTCACATGCTCTTCTCTATACACTGAAGACAATTCTGATACCAGCATCAGATAACCCCAGCGCTTATCACTTATTTTCAAAGTCATGGTAATGGCGGATGAAACACCTTTGTCGTCAAGATCTATAAACTCTGAAGAGAAACTTGTATTTGCAAACATATCAGAAATGTTATTTATAATAAAAATATCTTCAGAGCTGTTGCGGATTACATCAAATGCTGGTGAACTATACGGGATTTCATGATGGGGCTGCATCACCATTTTAAGATCAGATGCGGCCAAACGAATTTCAAATGTGGAAGTAATTATATTATCTCTGATGAGAACCATCTTATTAAATGGAATAATTGACCGAAGAGATACATTCAGCATCTTGAAAATTTCTTCGGAGTCAAGACCGCGATTGATCATTGAAAGGATATCGTTAACTTTTTCGAGCTGAGCGAGAGCCTGAATCCTGTCTTCAGTAAGCTTTTTCCGCTCCAAAGCCCGTTGAATTGTATAATTCAAAAAAGCAAAATCAACTATTGGTTTTGAGATAAAATCATACGCACCGGTTTTAAGTGCCAGAAGAATATCTTCGTTCGACCCTATTGCGGTCAGTACTATACGGGGAATACCACCGAAGCGCTCTGCCATGGCTTTTAACAGTTCGCGGCCATCCAGCCCGGGCATCTTCAGATCTGTGATCACCAGATCATATATATTGACCTCAAGCTTTTTCAGGGCTTCTATTCCATTTTCAGCCGTATCTACAGTGTACCCATTCTTCACAAAAAATCGCTGAAGCGTTTTTCTGATCAGCGCCTCATCGTCTACTAAAAGGATGTGTCCCGGCAAAAATACTCCGGATTCATCATTTTCTTTGAGATTACATTCTGACATTGTATAATTATCCAATGATTATTGTATATCATTGAAACTGCACAAGGTCAAGAATTTTCACCTTGTCGATATATATCTTCAGGATTTTTGATTCTCGAACTATTGACTACAAGTTCGCCTTCCTTGATTGTTCGGAAAAAACAACTAGGATATCCCTCATGACAGGCTATACCCTTGTTTTGAATAACAAGGTACAAGATTGTATCCTGATCACAGTCAACACGGATTTCAATGATTTTCTGCGTATGCCCTGACGATTCGCCCTTCATCCACATTCGTTTTCTTGATCTGCTGTAAAAATGCGCGAATCCGGTCTGCATCGTCAGTTCCAACGCCTCCTGGTTCGCATACCCGAGCATAAGGACTTCTTTCGTTACAGCTTCCTGGACGATAACAGGAACAAGTCCTGAATTCTTATCAAAATCAATATTCATCTCTACCTCGATTTCCGCATATTAATTCTCTTCAAAAAAGTGGTAAACGTAATGCTCTCGTCAATAAAATACTTTAGATCCGTTTTCCGAACCGTATATGTGTATGTATATCCATCCTGCTCCTGAATAGTTACTGATAACTTTTCAGTATTACCCGATATTGATGACGCATATATAAATCCTGCAAGAAGCAGACGAGCCCATTCTGCAGAGGTATCCGAGACGACAAGTCTGCATTTTATAGAAACGGAAACGGACGAACTTTCCACTACTGAGAAGTAGTCTTCAATTGAGGCGGAATCAGCGTTATGATAACAGACGCACAAAAAGAATAGAGAACACAGAACCGCTTTTCTTGATATTGAAACACAGGTATTCATAGAACATGATACTTTCATCATGATGCAATCCCAAAAAGTATTTATCCCAACAACACTTCTGTTCATCAAAGAACCTATACGTGCAGCTGTTTCTAAGGCTCCAGAATGTATCATCCGGTTTCTCACAGTTGTATTTAACCTGTTTATAGGAGCTTCGTCAACTGAATTTGATTACTGTTCTTTTGGAGCATTCCAGAATGGATTAATGTTATTGTTCAATTCACACTGTAGAATGATCTATTTAATCTGTGGAATGAAAGATCTTTCAAATATTAATAAACGCAACTGTTTCTATGAGGTCAAAGGATAATAGTATATTTCTGGGTATTAAAAAAGAAGCGTTGATTAACCGCTTCTTTTTTAATACAAACACTTATCGATTCTATTACATATTGCTTCCGATTGTTTTTAATGCTTCTTCAAAATCCTTATCGCTTGCATATTTAACGCCCACCGAAGACACAGATTTAAGAAACTTGCTCATGCTTTCTTTCAAATTTACCATTTCCTTTTTCAGCTCAGGGTTTTTATCAATACTGAAATCAGGATACTTCTCCGCAAGAGCTTTTGATTGCTCATCAAGCTTTTTCATTTTCGACGTAGCGGACAGCAAAACACCTGCTGCTTCTTTTCCTGTTTTACTTTTGTTCAGATCATCAGCTGTCTTATCAAAAACTACAGTCATATTTTGATAGAGAACTGTAATTTCCTGTTCGGCTGTTTTTTTACATCCGACCAACCCGAGCATCATTATCGTACATAATATAAAACTGAATCCTGATTTCATTATAACTCCATTTATTAGAACAATAGTATCCATCATCTGCAATCCGGAAAGTTCCGCTATTTTATTTCGGACTGCCCTTCTTTGATTATTGACTCCATCTTTCCATATGCGGCCAAAATCTCGTCAGAATTCTGATATTTCTTTGTTATAATTCCCATTGCGTCATACAACTTTTTGCTTGAAGCCTCAGCTCTCAGCTTACCGTCTTTGAACGCCTTGTTCTCATCCAGATCATTCTTAAACTTCAACCGCATCGTCCTGATAACCACCATAGGCTCTTTTATATTATGAGCGTGTGCGATAAGAATTTCCGCAGCTTCCTTATCAGTTTTTGCTTTATTCAGCTTGGCTGCCGTTTCTTCCGTTACAACGGACATTTTATCAAACGCGGAAGAAACTTTTTCATCAGGTATTTGCGCACATGATGAAATTCCGACAACAAACGCCGCCATTACGATATAATAAATACTTTTTCTCATTAATAACTCCTTATGAATTTCGCGGAGAAAAATCCGCAATGTGATTAATGTGGTAAGTGACTAAAAGCAGGTTTGTATTCCCACTATGTATCAGTACTCAGCCATCCATTCTACCTGCATTGATATTTGAAGAAAACTTCAATCCATCAAGCACAAAAAAACCGTACTCAGCGAAAAGATTCGGCATAAATTTCACCACGACGGGTTCTTCTCCCGCTCCCTGTCTGAAGTGCAGGATTTTTTTTATCGGATATCCTCTCATACCGCAGTATCTTGTGAAATCCCTGATAGAAACAAGATGGATATTCGGTGACTCATACCATGCGAAAGGAAGAACTCGGGTATCCGGCATTACTCCTTTGAACATCATCTGAAGACGAATCTGAACAAAGACAAAATTCGGGAAACTGATAATCGCATGCTTTCCGATGCGCATGATTTCTTTCATAACTGTTTCAGGATATTTTGTATTCTGAATGGTTTGGTTGATAATCACATAATCAAATGAATTGTCTTTATAAATCGATAATCCCTCGTCAATGTCGCTCTGAGTAACGTAGAGTCCTCTTTTAACACATTCGGAAACACCGGATTGAGATATCTCCACTCCATGGGGTTCAATTCCCTTTTTCGCGGCCAGAATCGCAAGAAGATCTCCGTTCCCGCATCCAAGATCAAGAACTCGGGAGCCTTCCGGAATTTCATCGATTATAAGGTCATATCCTATAAATTCATTTATCAGCATTTAGTTTCCTGTGTTCCTGACGCAGAAAGTTTTCTATTGTTCCCGCGAGAGTCGTGTTCGGAAGAAGAAATGCGTCATGACCATCATCTGTTTCAATATCCAGATAACCCACCTTCTTGCCGTTGGCTCGGAGCGCATTTACAATATCACGCATTCCTGTCGGAGGATACAGCCAGTCAGAGGAAAAGCTTATCATAAGAAAATCTGATTTCACATTTTCAAATGCAGCCGCAAGGTAGCCATCTCCGTGATCCATGCGGATATCGAAGTAATCTAACGCCTTCGTAAGATACAAATATGAATTCGCATCGAACCTGTTTACGAATTTAATACCCTGATGATGAAGATAAGACTCAATCTGAAACTCCGAGTCAAATCCGTAGCTGAGCATTTCTTTATTCTGAAGACGACGACCGAATTTCTCGCACATTTTCTCTTCGCTGAGATATGTGATATGCCCGATCATTCGCGCAAGCGCAAGACCCTGATCAGGAATCTGTTCGTCATAGTAATCACCGTTATTCCAGTTCGAATCCTGGAAAATCGCCTGACGAGCCACTTCATTAAATGCGATTCCGAGTGCTGACTGCGAGTGTGATACCGCAAGAATTACGGATGAATGAACTTTTTCCGGATATCGGATACACCAGTCAAGTGCCTGCATTCCCCCCATCGATCCGCCGCTGACGGCAAGAAGCTTATCTATACCGAAATGATCTATAAGATGACGCTGAGCTTCTACCATATCTCCGATTGTTATCACCGGGAAGGACAACGCATACGGAGCTTCAGTCTGGGGATTTATTGACGCAGGTCCGGTTGAGCCCACACAGCTTCCGATTACGTTCGAACATATGATGAAATACTTATCCGTGTCAAAGGGTTTACCGGGTCCGACGAACGCATCCCACCAACCGGGATACGGATCTTCGGGAGAATGGTACCCTGCGGCATGAGCACTGCCGGAAAGAGCATGAAGCAGAAGAATCGCATTATCCTTCTCGTCATTGAGTCTTCCATATGTTTCATATGCGAGAGTTATCGGGCCGAGTGTCTTCCCGCACGCAAGCGGCATCGGCTCGTCTTCAGCAAAAGTAAAATACTCTGTGTTAACAAGTCCGACGCTGTCCGGAGCGAGATATGGTGGGTTGTCCTGTTTCTTTTCCATTGGAAAGAACAGTGATCATGCCGTACAAGGGGGATGTCAATAAAAATATGGGAAGCGAAACTCATCGCTGTAATGATCCGACCTGTATCTCTCATACCATATTTTTTGCTTTCCAGTACCGGTATCTTTTGACATTGATGAAGATGGTCTATACTATAATTTCAAGGCGTTAGTACAATATGAGTATTTTGATCAGAAAGGGAAGAGTAATCAATCCATCGACAGGTTTTGACCATGTAGCTGATGTATTGATACGCGATAGTATCATTATGGAGATTTCTGACTGCATACACGATGACGCGGATACGGTTATCAACGCCGAGGGAAAACTCGTATTACCCGGATTGATCGACATTCATGTTCACTTCAGACAACCGGGACGTGAAGATATTGAGACAATTCAAAAGGGAGCGTCAGTAGCCGCCGCAGGAGGATTTACCACGGTATGTGTAATGCCGAACACCACTCCTCCCCCTGATTGTGCTGAACAAATTGAGTTCATTATAAATGAAGGAGCACAATCTCCAATTGAAGTGCTTCCTGTCGCATCAATCACCATCAACCGTAAAGGGGAAACTCTTACTGACATGAAACGTCTCGCGGCACACGGTGCATGCGCATTCTCTGATGACGGTTCCCCTGTATCATCAGCAGAGATAATGCGTGACGCGCTAAAGAAGTCACAGGAATTGCACATGACCATTCTCGCGCATGAGGAAGACTTTTCATTAGTTAATGGTGGAGCTATTCATCTAGGGTCTGTTTCCACTGATCTCGGCATACGAGGCATACCCCGCGAAGCTGAGGAATCCATGATTCAGCGCGATATCGATCTTGTGAGACAAAACGGAGGATATCTTCACATACAACATCTTTCCTCGGGCGGATCAGCTGAACTTGTCAGACAAGCGAAGAAGGAAGGACTTAACATCTCCTGCGAAACCGCTCCGCATTATTTCTCGCTGACCGACGAAGCTGTCCGTACACACGGTTCGAATGCAAAAATGAATCCGCCTCTGCGGGAAGATAAGGACCGGCACGCAATCATTGACGCGCTGCGCGACGGTACAATCGATATTATCGCGACAGATCATGCTCCTCATCTCGAGAAGGACAAGCTGAATGAGATTGAAAAAGCTCCTTTTGGAATTATTGGTCTCGAAACGTCTGTCCCTCTTGTGATCACAAAACTGATCCGTGAAGAAGGTTTTTCATACATTGACGCATTCAGAAAAATGACAAGCAATCCAGCTGCCCTTCTTTGTCTTGATCGCGGTTCTCTTGAGAAAGGTAAACGTGCGGATGTAACCATCATTGACCCTGATACTAAAACTATTGTATCTGATGATACTATCGTGTCAGACTGCAAAAATACGCCGTTCAAGGGAGCTGAGTTATTCGGAAAAGTTTTGCATACGATTTCAGAGGGAGTGATTGTGTATCAGGATTAAGCAATCGAATTTATGGAACTGATTACCATTAACAGACATTGTGGATACAATGTAAAATGAAAGGATTTCTCAGTATCTCTTCTCCGCATAGTCTTTCAGAATTTCTCCATGATCAAAAGCCATCGGAGAAGGCAGATTATCAAGATCGAAAAGTTCCGCTTCAGCCGCATCATCCATTCCGACAGGTACGCCATCAGCTTCCGCGATAAAAACAATGGAAATCGTATGCTGACGCGGATCTCGCGAAGGATCTGAATAGGCATGAAATTGACGGATCAGCTTCACATCAAGACCTGTCTCTTCTTTAGCTTCACGGACTGCGGCATTTTCAAGTGACTCACCGTAATCAACAAAACCACCGGGGAGTGCCCAGCCGAACGGAGGGTTTTTCCTTTTAATAAGTACAATGCGGCTTTCATTATTCTCACGAATGGAAATAATGATATCAACAGTAGGAACAGGATTTCTATACTCGGACATCAGAATACCACAACTCCGTCAGTACCGACGGTAAATTCTGTTCTGCATGACGGACACATGAATCTTCCGCTCGCGTAAACTCTGACAAAGGCTCCGCACTCCTCACACTCAATCACTCGGGGACTTTCGAACTTAATTTCATTTTCATCGAGCTCATACGGATGATCTTCTTCCCTGTTTATTTCCTGCACGGTATCATTTGAATAGTGATTTCTTGTTTCAGATTCCGTCTTCGTCACGGTACTTGATACCGCATCGCCTATTGAACGTATAAAGATAAGCTCGCTATACAATCCGATAGCTTTCAACAGAGATATAATCTCATTCTTTACTGAACAGACTACAAGGTTACCGCCAGACTCATTCATTCTGTAGTGTGTCTGCATCAGCACATACAAACCTTCTGAACTGATGAATTCTATCGATGATGCATCAAGTATAATCCGGGAAACTCTTTTTGCTATCAGAGAATCAACAGTGGAACGGAATTCCCCTGCGTTTCGAGTGTCCAGAGAGCCGAGCGGAGACACCACCGGTATATTCGCCTTATATGTTACTTTCATCGTGCAACCTTCCGTCTGACTGGTATCGCGTCAAGAATCAATACACTTCCGCTCCGTGGATGGGGATGACTTGATCCGGCTGAGTAAAGGATAGGAGCTTCATCATGAACTTCCGTCTGTTCTTCTATTGGGTTCACTTCCGCAGACTCAGCCCCGATAGTTATTTCTCTGTCATATTCATATTCAGTATCAATTGGTCTTGATGCTATCATCCGATATCGGATAAATATAACCAATGATATAAATAGCGCCAGAACAATCGAACCCGCAGAAGTTACTTTAAGTAAGTATATTCCCTCTTGCGCCTTATTCTGAATAGTCTCATATATATCTGATTTATTCACTATGAAAGCGACAACTCCGTATCCTTTCCCCTTTTTATCATTAACCGTTTTACAGATCAGCCATCCGTTACGGTCAATATTTTTGTCAAAAAATCGTTTCAGATACTTGATCTGTTTTTTGTTGAATGGAATAGTCCGGTCAATAAGGTAGTAATCAGTGAGGTAGATTTCCTTGAGATTCTGTTTCATGGGATAAAAGATCTGATCAATGTTGTATGTGAACTCATCCATCGCAATATTATTATTCAGCGCCATTGCTTCAGATGAGTCTGAATGCGCTATTATCGATCCATCATCTTTCACATAAAATGCTTTAGTCACTATCCCGTTTTTCCGGTAGTCAGAGAATAAAGGAGTGAGAGCCATTCTGCTTTTCTTATCATCCGAGTCATTCGCTATCTGAACACACGCATCAAGCAACGGAGACACGTACGCTTTCACATCCGATTCAGCTTTCTGAACCGCAGATGTTACAGATGAGTATGTATACAGGCAAATCCCTCCAGCTGAACCCGCAAGAAAGACCAGGAGAAGCAGGATGAAGATCCCAAAAGGAAAAATGACTCTTTTCGCCATATTGTTAGTCCCTATTTCATCAATTGAATAGCTATACCCGACACAGAAATAACGATTATCAATAAAGAATAAACTATTAATCCGTTGTTAACACTATCGGCGTTTTATTCATTTCTTGTTAATAATCCTGTTACTATGTACCTCTTTTTTTAACTAGAGCAGTACGTATAACAATATCCAAAATCATTTCATTCCGGTGAGTATAACGGTAAAACAGACTTGTTCTCCGATAATGTCTTGACTGTATTATCAGATTTTGGCTACATTTCCTTGAATGATCAGACAGGCAGGCGGTAATGGAAGTCCATAAAGTATCTCTCGGCACGTGTGAAGGATTACAGGTAGTTGCGATCGAAGGGGATATGACTTCTGAGTCCGATGAAGCGATCATGTCGCTATTCTCGTCTGTCAAAGAGTCTTCTCCCAAATCCCCCCTGATATTTGATTTTAGTAAAACCACTTATATCAATTCAGCTGGAATTGCCACTCTGATTAATGTTATCCAGGAAATGAAAGATCTCGGCGGAAATGTTTCTTTTACGGGACTATCAAACCATTTTCTGAAAGTCATGGATATTGTCGGAATATCCGACTTTGTTGATATTTATGATACAATCCCGCTCGCTATCAAAGCACACAGTAAGAAGAACTGAGACCGCCGATTACGGCTACATCATACGCCGGACAAAATTCTCAACATCCTTTTTAGAGTGTGCTTTTTTACACGGCGGCAGTGATTCTATAAAATGACGGCCATATCCTTTTGATGTGATTCGTCCATCCATTACCGCAACTATTCCCGCGTCATCAGTCCGCCGCATCAATCTGCCAAAACCCTGTTTGAATTGAATTACCGCGGATGGAACATGGTATCCGTTGAAGGGATTGATTCCTCTTTTTTCCAGCTGTTCACATCGGGCTTCCACATCGGGACGATCAGGAACGGGAAACGGCAGCTTGGTAATAATCACTCCACGTAGAAGATTACCCGGAAGATCAAGCCCCTGCCAGAATGAATGAGTCCCAAGGAGCACCGCGCCTGGAGTGTCGCAGTATTCAGCAATAGCTCTCACCGGATCAAAATCACCCTGCACAATTTGCGGTGAGTCAGAATATGTTCTGAACCGTTGTGAAAAATCCCGAAGCATTTCGTATGAAGTAAAAAGAATAAGACAGTTTCCGCCTGTCTGCTCAACAATAAACGAGCTTCTTTCAGCAACTGCGTCGACATAACCCTTTTCCTGCGGTAGAGGGAGATCCTCCGGCAGATATAGAATGACCCGTGACTCATAATCAAATGGAGAATCAAGCGCAACAGTATTTGCCTCTCCGACACCGAGTCTGTTTTTTATAAAAGAAAAATCTCCATGAATCGCAAGTGTCGCGGAGACAAACGCTACGTTTTCATAGAAAGAATACACATCCTCTTCCATGATAGACCCGACTTCAACCGGAGAACCGCATATTGACGATGTATTCAGCTTTTCGTCCCTTTCAACCCACAGAACTTTACGGTCATTGTCATGCTTGATAACCTGTTCAAGAGCATTCTGAAAACCGGATAGTTTGAGGCGTGCAGCCTCATATTCGGATGACAACGGTTCATCAGAGAAACAATCTTTCACACTGTTCATTATTTCAAGAAATTCCCCGATATCAGAATACAAACCTTCTCCTTCGACCACCGGCTTTCGTATCCGCAGACTTCTTTTCGAACCGGGAATAGTATTCAGATAATCAAAAAATTGTTTTCCTTCCTTTTCTATATCATAGAAAAGCGATCGGGCTTTATCGAGAGCTTCCTTTTTTATAATATGCGGTAACAGCATTTTTCTGTTCCGGTGATGGAACCGTTCCATTACATCAATCAGATACGGATATGATAATTCGAATCCCAGCTGTTTTGACGCAATCGCTTCAATCGAATGTGCTTCATCAAAAATCACACAATCGAATTTGGGTAGATATGTTTTTCCCGCCGCAATATTCGCGAAAAACAGATAATGGTTCATAACAAGAAGCTGTGATGAGAACCATTCTCTTTTTGCTTTCTGAAAAGGACATGTCTTCGACATGGGACAATCCTGTCCCTTACACATATCTGAATCCCGCTCAATTTCTTTCCAAAGATGCGCCGACACCTTCACATCATATCTGTTGAATGGTTCACCTTTATCCATCAGTTCCGCTATCTGCGACACCTCTTCCTGCTCGCCGAATAGAAACCCCCCTTTTTGCAGAAGAATTTCGAATCTACGCGCACACGGATAATTTGAGCTGCCAAGACAGAGGGAATACCTGAAATCAGTTCCGGTATGCTCACGGAATACTTTTTCAACGAGAGGGAGATCCTTGTCGATAAGCTGTTTCTGAAGAGTTTTTGTTTCTGTACTGACCGCGAGAGTCTTTCCTTCGCGGAGGCAATACTCAAGTGCGGGGATCAGATACGCGAGAGTCTTCCCTGTTCCTGTACCAGCTTCGACGAATGAAACACCGCCGGCGGTCAACGACTCCTGAACAAAATGCGCCATGTCACGCTGCTGACGTCTATACTCATATAAAGGAAGGATGTCCTTAAGACATCCTTCCTTACCAAATAGTTCTTCCATATACGATTATTCAAACCTGAAGGACGGATATGTGTCAATCAATCCGCACATATATGCGTTGATTGTAGTCCAATACCTGAGATACCTCACCATAAAGTCAAACAGTAGTGATGGCCATCTTCCGGTAAACACGGTATAGAACAAGCTTACCACTGAAATGAGACTCATTCCGACAGTCATCACCAGTAAAAGAATCAGGTGAGGCAATGAAAGCAGAAGAATACCCACAACCGACAATCTCAGGAATGCCAAGATTCGTGAATAATTCGGCGGATAGATCACCCTGAATTGTAGCTGATGATCTATATTGCTCTTCCCCCCGAACGGAGGCTTTTCTTCTATCACATTGAGGACTGAAGCGTAAAGAGAAGATGTGAACCGCAATGTCTGTTCCTGCATAAGCGAAAAATCGCGTTCACGCTTACCGCTGAAAAGAACCAGAAGTTGATTCAGAGATCCGACAACGCCTGAAATTAGCGAGTATATCACGCCTATAACATAATATGGGATGTATGTAATGTAATAGACCAAAAGAATTCTGAGCACCGCTCGGAGCCGTGAGTAATGAAAAGAATAATCAATCGAGAAATTAATATATCCCCCGCCTGAAGCCGCAATTGTTTCGGCATTATAGCTATTCAGATCATTTTCGTATTGATCATATTTTTTCCGTGATTCAATATCCAGAAACTGATCTTCTGCAGGAGCGGCAGGCGATCCCGCATAATCATTTTCTGTGATATGAGAGGTTCCGCCGAACCGGTCGATATCAATCTCCGGTAACGGTTCATCATTGAATTCATCGCAGAGGGGACGTTCAGCAGAGACAAATTCATCAATCTCATTGATTATTGACTCAGAACTGAAAGGTTTTTCCTCTTCAAATTCTGTCTCCGCTCCAGCAAGATCTGCGGTGATTTCTTCATCAAAGGGAACGATTACTTCACTGCTTTCAACATCATCAATGGAAAGACCTGCATCTTCAAGTGAAAGCCTTGAAGATAAATCATCTATCTTTTCCCCTTCCTTGAATTCGGTACTTTCTTCGAGAGGAATATCAAGCGACTCAAGATCAAGGGTAAGACTTTCATCTTCATCATCAGAAGGAATCCCGGTTGAAGTTTCCGCCTCAATCGCTTCTATAGGAAGGGAAAGTCTTTCCGAATCTTCAAGGTCATTACCGACAAGCATTAAATCGGGAGATTCTCCCGCTGAAACTTCTTCGGTTTCGGCAAGATCAATATCCAGAGAATCAAGATCAATTGTCAGACTTTCATCATCGTCTTCAGAGCTTCCTGTTATATCTTCAACGGGAGCAGTATGTCCGGCATATGATAAATCTTCTTCAACAATATCAGAAGAAAAATCAGATGAGAGTAGGTCATCGTCTGATACCGAATTTTTCTGATTTGCTCCGGCAAGATTCTGTAGAACTGACAGATCAATTTCCGGCTCTATTTCGTCTTCAAAATCATCATCCATAATCGAACCAGACTGATTCAAAGAGGCTCCGCCCATCTCTTCAACCGGAGGGAAATTTACAGACGACTCATCATCCAGACCTGCAGCAATATTATTACTGAATGAGACAGGATTATTGTCTAATCCGGTGCCGGATAGAACTGCCTTCTGTGATTCGGACGCAGTCGAATGAGTCCGAGATCGATTATCGATCACGACATTGTTTCCGCATTTCGGGCAGTCAAAAGCGAATTTTTTGCCCGTCACTTTCGCATCATCGACCGCAAATGCAGCATTGCAATGTGAACATCTGACCTTCATTATGAGCTCCCGTGACTACCCCTAGCGACCTGGGAAAAATCTTTCATTTATATTATTCTGAATAATAAGCACAGCGATCGGCAGAAAGAAAATCATATACCAATTCATGCTACGACCATTGATCTCCTCAGATTTTTGCATATATCTGAGATTCAAATACAATCCCCATAATCCTAATGTAAAAAGAGTTAACAATACATTTGAAACAGGATTATCATGGAATACATTACTTACCCGGACAAGCCACCAGAAGTAGTACAAACCAGCTGTAACCAATAACAGCAGAAGAAGAACGACAAGATTATTCTCCGGTACAAACTCTTCGCGCACAGTCATTCCTACCTCTCCGTCTACTCCACCAAAACAATAGAGTGACCTCAAAAATATGTCCACTAATTAATTAACGGCATATTGTATCCATTAATAAACCTTTTTTTCAAACTACTTTTCAGGCAAAAACACTTCTCTGCCTCATATAATACTTGTCAAATATTGGCTTTCATCCGAGAATAAATAATCAATGGTCCGGAGCCTTCCATGTCTGATATTAGAAAATACGACTACTCGCATATATCCCAACGACGCTTTGCCATAGCGGATGTTTTTTTTACCTCTTCATGCATGGGAATTGTGTTTTTTGATCTTCTCTGTCAGCTATTCCCGTTATTTCCTTATCTACAAGTAATGGGACTAACAGCAGCATCTATTCTTACGTCCCATCTTGTGGGAACCTTACTCGGGAAAACCCTTTTCCGCAGATTCCGTTTTAATCGGTTTTTGTATATACTTACAAGCTTTCTGCTGATAACACTGACTGCGGCGTTTCTTTTCCGCTACATTCTTTTCGACTTCACTGAGAAACAATTCCAGAGTATTTTGTCACAACATATGCTGCCTTCGTTTTCCATCATACTTTTGTTTTTCATAATATCAGGAGTTAAAAACAATTATCTTCTCAAAGTATCATGTGGAACATTTTTCGATGAAAAAAACGGATCCGTGAATGTAATCTTCGCTTTTCTGAGCGGTCTTTTTTTCGGAGCACTCCTTTATCTGAAGACAGGAAGCTTTGTGCCCATTCATTTGTATTCTGCTTTGTTGGTACCTTCTACTATATTCCTTTTTGTCATTAAGCTCGATTATACTCCTGTACCTTTTCTCGCGAAGAATATTGATTCAACAGATATTATCCCGACAATCAGTCCTGAGTTGCGGGATGATATTTTCTTCACATATCTCAATTTTTCCAATATCATTATATACACTTTTCTCGCCGGTGAGACAATTTTCAGATACTATACTGATTCACCTGCTCTGAAATTGACTTTCTTTCTTTTTATACTCGGCGCATTATCCACAGGATATTTCTTCGCTGTTTTCATAAGGCGTCTACTGCTTCTTCATATTTATGCGGAAGTTCTGTATCCGTTTCTTTTTATGGCATTTTTCCTTATCATACATGTCAATCATATGTCGTTGTCTTTATTCAACGCTCTTTTATTCCTGTTCCCGATGCTCTTTCTTTTCGGTATGTCATTTCATCATTCAACACGTTGTATTTCCGGTCATAATGATCATCCGTCACGATACCGTATTATCTACTTTTCAATTTTCATTCTTCCAGTACCGATTTTTACCGCTATTGCGCTTATTCCATTTTCACAGATCGTATTCTTTATTTTCTTTTACTCTCTTGCTGTTATCAACATCATTATTCCGGGTCTTTTCATAGCGCAGAAAGCAATTTCTGAACTGCGAAAGGGTCTGTACTTCATTTTCGCGGTATGTTCCGTTCCTTTATTCATTTTCTCCCATTTCTATTTTTCATTACCATTTTCGATAAAACCATTTGTAGATCGCCTTTCAGGATTCGACGAAGCGTCAAAAATTAATCTCAATACGGATTTTCTGCAGAAAGAAGCTGACGTGTATATCAATCGTACACTTTCTTTCCACATTTCAGACCAAACATTGAGAAACCTCAAGCAGGCAACCGCTTCCCTTTCATTATTTATAAATCCCCAATCAGATGATATCATATTCATCGACGGGATTCATTCCTTTTTCCCGGATCCTGTTAAAAGTGTTTTTAAAAAAGCTTATCGTATCAGCTATGTCCCTCGCAGTTATACAGGCATAACAAAAATTTCCTCATCACGAGACGATATTGCGACGGAAAACACAGATCTGACAATAGGACTCTCCCATTTACCTCATAAAGCTGAAGCTATTATTGATATCCCGAATATTTATGATCAGAAAACCAATTCTTTCCGTTTCTCTGAAGGGTATTACCGTGTAGTTAAGACTCATATGACAGGCAAAAATATTTTTGTTCAGGTCTTAGATAAATCAAGATGCGATAGAGACTTTTTCCATTCTGCCATCAAATCTCTGCGTCATGAGTTTAAATACGGTGTGACAATGCTGTTCGGTGATACTCTGGTTTTTTACGCATCTGATAATGAGACAAGTCTTAAGCTCACAGCAGATAGTATTTCACGCATGAAAGATATTCTTTCCCGCGATCCATCTCTTCAAACAGTATTTTACTCTGAATTTCAACCGCTCACTCATACAATCAAGAAAGGATTCCTTTCGCCGGACAATGATACTGTAGCTCCCCATTCGCTGTATTCTCTGCTGAAAAAACCTTCGTATCCAAAGTTACCGACTTTAAGGGATTTCAACGACTATAAAACAAACCATGTCGTATCACTTGAGCTATTCTCGGAAACTGATCCTTACCGTCTGACAGTAGAACGGGAACTTAAAACTAATGAAAGAGTCTTCACTATTCTCAAACTGGCTGAAGCGGCGTCATTGCGCAAAGATGTTGAAACTGAAACGTCATGCCTTCTTGATCTTAAAAAAATCGGAGAATACAATCCCCCTTTAAGGCAGTATGCGCTTGCGTTTCTTTCATTCCGGGAAAAGACTTTCTTTACGACAGCCACCGCACTAGAAAGCGATAAATTATGGGACGATGCGGCAAAAATATATCGATCTATTCTTCTTATAAATCCGACAAGTTTTGACGCCAATTATCGTATGAGTGTCATCTCTCTGACTCAGCAAAAAATCAGTGATGCGTCCTCTTACCTGCAAACCGCTATGCAGCTCCAGCCGAACAACGCGAATGTGATGCATCAGATGGGAGTGATTCTTTTTACAATCGGAAAATATAACGACGCCCTCACATATCTTCAGAAAGCTATCGCTCTGAAAAAGTATGACTCGCCTACTTATTTCTACATAGGTTTGTGCTTTGAGGAACTTAATAGATTGACGGAAGCTGAAGATTATTACAAACAGGCGATTATTAAAGATCCCATGAACCAGGATAATACATCTGCAATAGAGAGAATTCAGCTTAAACTCGGAAAGCAGAACACCCAATGGCAGATGCCTACACAGAAGAATCAGAATGAAGTTGAACATGGGGAGGACTTCCCTCTCCCGATAAATAAATCAGCAATTGATGTCCGTTTAAAAGATGACAATCCGGGAACTGTAGAAAATTCAAATCCGAATAAAGGGTCAGATCAATGATTAATGCGACAATAGGTTCATTTCTTGCAAACAGGAAAACTGCAATTATATCTCTCGTGGTTTTAACGGTTCTGACACTTTATCTCTCAACTATTGACAGCAAAATTTCCACTGAAGGCAGCGGAGTATTCGCGTTACAAACAGCTTTTTCCACGGCACAGTTCGTATCTATAATCCAAACATGGGGAATTCACGGAGTAACTCTTTTCTCCCGATATTTGATCGTCGATATGTGTTTTGCGTTATGCTATACAATCGCGTTTCCGTCGGTTATTTCTCTTATGTTCACCCAACTCAAACGAATGTCTGAAACAGTAGGTCAGGAAATATCAGTTTCCAAAGAAAAGATTTTTTCTGTGATCATTATTTTTCCTGCGACTGCTGCTTTCTGCAATATCGTTTCAGATTTGTTGCTGCTCAAAATCATACACAGTAGCGTTGTCCCCTCATATCTTATTTCCATCTCTGCTTCATTTCAGATACTTAAACTTCTTTTTCTCGGAATAAGTCTCGTATATCTTCTCGGATTACTTTTCAAACGAAGACGTCTTTACCGCAAAATCAAATAAGAGTATGTTACAATTAATTTTGCTATCAATACCCTTTTGAAAACGCACTAAGATTTAATTTCTTTTTGGATAACAAATGAATTGTTATCCAAAAACACATAATGTGACCGTTTGAGTAAAATAATCGCTTTCATATCATTCTCAATTAAAGAAGTATTTTTTTAAATATGAAAGACATCACAGCTTTTATACGATCAGTATTCTAACGTCCGGCTTCTGAAGATATCCCCGTTATTATCCGTGTAGCTTCCTCAGAATCAGTCGGAATATAAACTTCAATCATTTGATTTTTCCGACGACCGAAATGATTTGCCGCTTCATGGTTTCCCATAGCTATATCAAGACAATTCCCTTTTATAAGTCCACCGCGATCTAATGCGGCATATAACCTTCCTTCATATTTAATAATAGATCCAAAAGGAATTATGCGAGTATCAACCGCGACTATTTCGATCCCTGCCCTTTTAAGGTCATCCATCCTGGCATGGCTTGCTGCTATTCTGTTGCTCCAGTCCACAACAGTCTGCTTGCCATCATTATTAAGTATGATTTCACTGTTGCAGCAGGAACCGGAACAATATGCGGTTATTTCCATCGGCATTAAAACCGGTTCTTCTGAATACATCGGAATATACAGAAGGTAAGAAAGAACACTGTCCGGGTTTGATTTTCTGGATTCACCAATTTTCACAGGGCATTGAACAAATATGATAACAACAGAAAGAAGGAGAAAACTTCGGGATATAAAATGCTTAATTCGGTTCATTAGTGCCAAATCTATTTTGAATACATTTTGATCAACTAAAAATTGTTTCAATTTTCATTTTTACCTTCAAAAAGTATTAATATATTGACAAATAGCCGTCTGACGAAGTTTTAAAAAGTTACTTCTACCCTGCGTCGAGGAGCTGAAATGGATTATTCAAAAACAGTAAATCTTCCTGAAACCGATTTCCCAATGAAAGGAAATCTTCCTACCCGTGAGCCTGAAATGCTTAAAGAGTGGGATAAAATCGGAATATACAAACGGATCATTAAAGACCGTAAGGACGCCAAACCGTATATTCTTCACGATGGTCCTCCGTATGCGAACGGACATATTCACACAGGCCATGCATTAAATAAAATTCTCAAAGACATGATTGTTAAACATAAATCAATGTCAGGTTTCAAACCGCTCTACGTTCCCGGATGGGACTGTCACGGGCTTCCTATTGAACTTAAAGTGACTAAAGATCTCGGTCCTAAAGCAAAAACTCTCTCGAAGAATGAAATTCGTACAAAGTGCCGTGAGTATGCATTAAAATATGTAAATATTCAGATGGAGGAATTTAAACGCCTGGGGGTATTTGCTGATTACGAGAAACCTTATCTAACGATGTCCCCGGAATATGAATCAGAAATAGTAAAGGTATTCGGGGATCTTTTCAACGAAGGGTACATATTCAAAAGGAAAAAACCGATCTACTGGTGTCCTTCCTGCGAAACTGCACTCGCAGAAGCAGAAGTTGAATATGAGAACCATACCTCACAGTCAATATACGTGAAGTTCAAGGTTGACGGCAAAACCATTTCGAAAACCGGCGTTGATTCAAACAACACCTTTGTTGTGATATGGACGACTACGCCATGGACTCTTCCAGCAAATCTCGCGGTCTGCCTCCACCCGGATTTTGATTATTCCATATACAATTCCGGCTCTGACTATTTTATTCTCGCCAATGGTCTTGCTGAACAGTTTTCAGAAACGACAGGACTCAAACTGGGCGCTCCAATCCCGATTACGATGGAAGAATTACAGAATATTTATGTTCAACATCCTTTCATAGACCGTGAATCAAAAGTTATATTCGGTACACATGTAACTCTTGAGCAGGGAACAGGAATCGTTCACACCGCTCCCGGTCATGGAATGGAAGACTATATAGTCGGACTTCAACACGGTCTTGAGATTTTCTGTCCGGTAGACCATCAAGGTAGATATACCGATGATTACGCACCAATGAAAGGTGTCCGCGTTTTCGATGCCAATGACAAAGTGATAGATTTACTAAAAGAAAAGAACGCGCTCATTAAGGTCGAAAATCTTGACCACTCATATCCTCATTGCTGGCGTTGCAAAAAACCACTGATATTCCGCGCTACAGAGCAGTGGTTTTTCGGTATGGACATCAAAGACCTGCGGAAAATCGGACTCAAGGCCGTTGATCAGACAAAATGGATTCCATCATGGGGCGAGTCCCGTTTCCGCGGGATGGTAGAAACTCGTCCTGACTGGTGTCTCTCTCGTCAGAGACTCTGGGGCGTTCCGATTCCGTCTTTCGTATGTTCGAAATGCGGCAAAAATAATATGAGCGCTGAAAGCATTAAGTTTTTCTCAGAAGTCTCCCGTACACGCGGAATCGATACATGGTTTTCAGATGATATCAAGACACTGATCCCGGAAGGAACCAAATGCCCTTGCGGATCTGATGAATTTACAAAAGAATTCGATATCCTCGATGTATGGTTTGACTCCGGTGTTTCTCACTTTGCGGTTCTCGATCATTGGGAAGATCACCATTGGCCGGCGGATTTGTATCTTGAGGGAAGCGATCAGCATCGCGGATGGTTCCAGTCATCAATATGGACTGCGCTCGCACTCCGTGGCCGTGCTCCGTACGACACGGTGCTCACGCACGGCTTCCTGCTTGATCAAAACGGAAAAGCGATGAGTAAATCTCTCGGGAATGTCATTCCTCCGGAAGATATAATCAAACAGTACGGCGCGGACATTCTGCGTATGTGGGTTTCATCTGAAGATTACCGCAATGACCTCAAACTCGGTCATGATATGATGAAACAAATAGCTGATTCATATCGCAAGATTCGGAATACTTTCAAATTCCTCATCGGAAACTTATCGGATTTTGATGCGGCAAAAAATTCAGTACCATACGCTGAACTTCCGGAAATCGACAAATGGATTCTTCACGAATTGTACTTATTATCACGTGATTGCATTATCGCGTATGATACGTTCGAATTCCATCAGGTGTATCGCAAAGTTCTGAACTTCTGCGCTGTCGAGCTTTCATCGATTTATTTCGATCTTTCAAAAGATATACTCTATACGGAAGCGAAAAACTCGGTGAAACGCAGAGCAAATCAAACTGCACTGAATGAAGTTCTCAATACTCTTGTCCGCCTTGTTGCTCCCATACTGGCCTTTACATCGGAAGAAGTATGGAGATTCACCGGTCATAGTGATTCTATCCATGAACACACCTACTATAAAGTCAGTGAGTCTTTCAACAATCCTGATATCGAAAAGAAAATGGAAAGCCTCGTTGAAATCAAGAAAGCCCTCCTCAAAGCGCTTGAAGTCAAACGCAAAGACAAGGAAATCGGAACTTCAATTGATTCTTCAGTATCAATCTATGTTAAGGATGAAGCGCTCAGAGGAGCATTAAAGGCATCACCTGAAGATATACGAAGATTCTTCCAGGTATCAAAGGTAACTGTAACAGACGCACCTGTTGACGGGATGACCCAATATGATATGGCATTCGTTAAAGTTGAAAAAGCAACCGGCACAAAATGCGTACGCTGCTGGAATTACTACGATTCTCTTGGTAAAGATTCCAATCATCCTGATCTGTGTGATAGATGCACTGATGCGGTTCATACAATAGAAAAACAAGGAGCATAAGCGTGATGAAGCAAAATCTCAAGAAATACTTATCCACAATTGTTGTATGCGGGGTGGCGCTGAGCGCTGATATCATAACGAAGTATCTTGTAAATACACGTATGGAGCTTTTCGAGCGCATCAATATAATAGGATCATTTATACAGCTGACTAAGCTGTATAACAAGGGCGGAATCTTCGGAATTATGCAGGGTCACCAGAAGTTCTTTTTGATCATCTCAATTGTTGTGCTGTGCCTCTTGGTCGCACTGTATATTTTTGAGAAAAATAAAACCTGGATTTTTTCCATATCTATGGGTCTTATTTTTTCCGGTGCGCTGGGAAATATCATTGATCGTCTTATAGGAAGACCGGGTGTTGTGGACTTCATTTACATCGGTGTTGACCATGTGTATCGATGGCCGGCATTCAACATAGCTGATTCAGCTATCGTAGTCGGTGCAATCCTGCTACTCGTATTCTTTTACTTTCAGGAACGTGCAAAGAAAGCAGAAACCAACTAGTCAAATATAATCGTCTTGTTTCCGGTAACAAGAACCTTTTCCTCAAACACCAGTTTGAGTGCCTGAGACAAGACGATTTTTTCCACATCCCTTCCCGCAGTCGCCATATCTTCACCAGAAAAATTATGATCCACAGGAATCACGTTTTGCGCGATAATAGGCCCTTGATCAAGATTTTCTGTCACAAAATGAGCCGTCGCACCAATAATCTTCACCCCTCTCTCATATGCCTGCCGATATGGATTTGCTCCGATAAACGCCGGAAGAAACGAATGATGAATGTTTATTATTTTATTTTTATATGCATTAATAAACGAGGGGGACAAAATTCTCATATACTTGGCTAAAACCACATATTCCGGATTATACTGATCCAGTATTTCCCTCACCTTTGTTTCGTGATCTTCTCTTGCGAGATTTTCATGAGAAATATAATGGAACGCAATACCGGCTCTTTCAGTAAAATTCCTGAGCACTTCATGATTGCTTATAACCGCCTGTATATTCGCGTTTATATCATTGAAGGTATGACGAACAAGAAGATCTCCGAGACAATGGTGTTCTTTTGTCGCCATGATGACTATATTCTTTTTCCTGCGGCCTATAAGATGAATGTTCGCTTCAGAAGGAAGAGCCTTCCTTAAATCTCCGAGCAGCTTTCCTGAATCGAAAGCACCTGCAAACTCAGTACGCATAAAAAAACGGGAAGTAGTATGATCAACAAACTCCCCGTTCCGTATTACATTTACACCATGTTCAAACAGGGTCTTTGTAACGGCATATACAAGACCTTTCTGATCCTCACAATCAATCAATAAAATATGCGAATACATCACAGTTCACCAATATCATTTTTTGTCATTGTCGTCGGATGTTCCATTCTCTACAATAATTTCCGCTTTCGCTAACTTGTTCTTGAGGATCCTCGATATGACATAAACCAATATTATTACTGCCAGAATAATCAGAATCCCGATTTTTGTATCCCGTATCATATGACCGAGTTTCTCTCTATTCTTTGCTCCGTAATATCCTAGATAGGTCCACACTGGCACGCTTATCAAAGCCGCGATACCATCAATAAGCAGAAACTTGCCGAATCCTACAAATTTGGTAATCCCAGCAGTCAAAAATATTGGAGTTCTCAATCCCGGCATAAAACGTGCCGCAAAAAGCACCATAATTCCGTTTTTCTCAAAGCTTTTATGAATCCTATGATACCACGACTGACTTATTACACGCTTCGCGAATTTTTTTTGGAAGACTCTTTCTCCCAATATTTTCCCAAGCTGATAAATTATGGAATCACCGATAATGACTCCCGAAAGGCAGATAAGTAACATGATGTGAACATTGGTGAATCCCATTCCTGAGATAATCCCACCGGCTATGATCGAGATATCTTCCGGTATTGGCAAACCAAAACCGCATAGTAGTAAAACGCCGAATACCGCAACATATCCAAATGACTCGTAAAATCCAACCATCGAATTTATATCTATACCAAACACAGGGACGCCTCTTTGTTTCTTGAATGTATCAACAGCACACTCATACAAAGATAATGTAAACCTTTTTTCAAAGTCCATCAGGTTTTACTTGTTCTTCGAATAAGGGCAACTCTTACCGCAATGCGCACATTTTGAGCTCGGATATCTGAAAAATTTATACAATTTCATTCCGGCATACGACACCGCTCCGGCTATGATAATATATACTGCAACATCCTGGATCATATCTGCCCTCTGACTGAAATAACCATATGTACTTTACCAATTCTCAATGTAGTCATAACTCGGAAACATTTCAATTTATATTTGACTCTCTTTTTTATCACACCGATATACTACATGAAGGTTTTGATATTTTCTCTGTCATATTCAATTATATGATGTAAACAGCGGAATGAGATGTAATTTCATCTTGTAAAATCGGATTTATCATTCTATTCAAGGAGAAAGCATATGGTAGTCACATGTGTTTCTGTATATGTAAAAAAAGAATTTATTGATGCCTTTATCATCGCAACGGTTCGAAATCATCAGGAATCTATTAAGGAAGAAGGTAATCTTCGTTTCGATGTACTCCAGTTATCTTCCGATCCATCCCGGTTTACTCTGTATGAGGCGTACATTTCCGAGGAGGCCTCCTGCGACCATAAAAAAACACCGCATTATCTAACATGGAAGGACACTGTTGCACCATGGATGGAAAAACCACGTGAAGGAGTTGCCCATTCGGTTATAGCCCCTCAAAATGTGGCTCTATGGAAAAAATAAATTCATTTACGATAAGCGGCCTTCCGAAAATTTACTTCGGAAACGGCGTATTCAGCGAACTGATCCCGATTATGAAATCTTTCGGAAAGAATTGTCTCCTGATCACAGGAAAAGAGTCCTTTTTGTCTTCGGGAATAGGAATACAGTTTATTACGAGTGTCTCGCAAACAAAACTCAAAATACATAAAGCTGTTATCAGCGGAGAACCTTCTCCTTATGTTATTGATGATATAGTCAAAGAATTCCGGAAATTTCCCATAAATGCGGTTGTGGCAATAGGCGGCGGCAGCGTCATCGACGGGGGAAAAGCTATCTCAGCAATGCTCGCCGAAGAAGGCTCTGTGGAAGAATACCTTGAAGGAGTCGGAACAAAAAAACCAAGCGGAGTAAAAGCTCCTTTTATCGCAGTCCCAACTACCGCGGGAACCGGTAGTGAAGCGACAAAAAATGCGGTTCTTTCAAACGTCGGGAATAGCGGATATAAAAAATCTCTGCGACATGATAACTATATTCCGGATATCGCTCTAATTGATCCCGAACTTACTCTCGCATGTCCGCAAGCTTTAACTGCTTCGTGCGGACTTGACGCCATAGCCCAACTTTTTGAATCGTACACATCAACAACGGGAAATCCTTTCACTGATTCTCTTGCATTAAGCGGTTTGAAATATGCGTGTCACAGCTTTCCTAAGCTGATTGAAACCGGTTGTTCCGATCTGACTTTACGAGGAATGATGTCTTACGCGGCAATGATATCGGGAATAACCCTTTCTCAAGCAGGACTCGGTACAATACACGGTATTGCGGGAGCAGCAGGAGGGATAATACCTGTGCCTCATGGTATTATGTGCGGGTTGCTCCTTCCTTCCGTCGTAAAAGGGATTGTTGATAAGTGTCTTGAATCAGGTGATTCCGTGACTTTGGAAAAGATCGGAATGATTGGAAGGGAGATTTCAGGAGAAAAACAACAGGACATCAATTTTTATTGTGAAACAGTGGTTAAAACTTTTTCGAGATGGGTTGGTTCTGTGCAGTTACCCCGTCTGCGAATATTCGGAATGACTGACGAACACATTCCGTTAATAGTGAAAAATTCTGATAACAAATCAAGCCCTGTACTTTTTAATCAATCTCAGATAACGGAATTCCTTCAGCAAGTAATGTGATATTGCTTTTTTAGTGGCATACATATCATATATTTAGTTATGTAATCCCATCAGAGATAAAAAAAGTCCCATCAAAAGACGGGACTTTTTTTATCTCTCACAAGCTGAATACACTCTCTACTGTATGATCTTCACCATATTTTGCTCATATACGGATATGGATTAATCGCAACAGATCCAAGACGTATTTCATAATGGCAATGATTCCCGGTTGTCGATCCTGTCGCGCCGACATATCCTACAACGGTACCTTTAGATACACTCATCCCCGTCGATATAGCAAGTCTGCTGCAATGCCCGTATATTGTTTCAAAACCATACTTATGTTTGATTCTGACCATATACCCGTAACCGCCGCTCCATCCCGCGCTTTCAACCACCCCAGGAGCCGTCGCTCGAATTTCGGTTCCTTCAGAAGCGGCAATATCAATACCTGTATGAAAATCACGTCCAAATCCGAAGGGTGACCGTCTCCACCCGAACAATGATGTAATATGCCCGACATTGGGAATCATCGACGGAGTTTCCTGTATTACCGTATTACGGACATTGACAAAGTTTCCGACTGTTTTCACAGTATTCGTTACATTGACCATGTCACGCTGAAGCTCTCTCAGCATAAACACTTCTTCAGGAAGAAGCGTTCTGATCCGTTTTTCTTCTGGAGTCATCTCCTTTTCAACCACGGTTCCCTGCTCCCATAGGTTGCTGACATCCTCATTTCCCGCAGCAAGTGAATACAGCTCTTCAATATCCGGTTTGATATCATCGACAAGATCAGATATCTCATTGGTCATTTTTTCATATCTGAGGATCTGTGAACGGACGTCTTTATAATTTGAAAGGAGTTTTACTTCTTCTGCTTTGACTTCCGCGTTCTTTTTTACCGCATATGCCGATGTCATAACAATCACGAGAAACAGTAATACAAAAAAGGAAATCGTGAATTTTGATATCTGAAAATTAAAGATACTTTTCTCATTATGCGGAATGAACATGATAGTCATTTTTTCATGTCCCCATTTAACAAATGAATCCCAGTGCTTTCCGCATACTTTCCTGTTCACATGATACCGCTCGGAGAATGTGCGTTTGATTCGGCTTTTATAAATTTTATACGTAACTTTCATAATGTCCTTTTCCTGCTATGCTTTTCCGCTAACCATATCCTGACCATAGCGTTAATATATCTATTTTACTAATCAGTATTATTGCAAGTTATTCTTTTCCATCAAATACAGAATTTTTCGGCACATCAATGACAACCGCTGTCATATCATCACTCTGACGTATGGGATTCTGGATGAAATCATACACTTCGTCATACAGCGTATTGACCGCGGATTGCGGGAAATGATGAAATGTCGTAACCAAAGACTTCTCGAAGCGCGCGAATCCGAATTCTTCCGCAGGTTCATTCGAATCTGAAGCTTCAATAATACCATCTGTAAAAAAGCACAAACGTGCCCCGTTCTCAACAGTCAGTACGGCAGGAACATCACGGCTATACTTGTCCCCGATCAATTTACGGAAATCACTACCCAATGGAGAATTTTTTGACGGTTTCCAATTATCGTCATGATTATTCAGGTTCCGGCAGTGTATAGTACCTTTTTCCTGTTCAAGAAGATAGGGATAATACATTCCGCGATTGAAAAAATGAAACCTCACCTTTCCGTCTTCATCTCTTTGTACAAATGAAAAAATGACACATGCAAAATCCCGGGAAACTGAATCCTCCATGATGTTGGTAAACGTCTCAACAATATCATTAACAATGGAATCGAACCGGATCTTCTCCCCGGCTGATGTTTCATTAACTTTTCTCACCGCAAGAATCGCAGCGGATCGTAGTTTAATATATGTCGTATACGCCTCCATCCCATGCCCGCTGACATCAGAAAACACGAACAGAAACGTATCATTAGGCAGTCCGAACAACTGAAATGAATCACCTGATAAAACTGACCCGTAAGCCATCTTATACCCGATACCGATTTCCATTCCTGCGGAGCCGAACTTACGCAGCATTGACCGTATACCGACCCTGTCCTTTGAATGAACAAGATCAACATCATTAAGTATCAGACGATATCGCTGAATAACTTCTTCGACGGGAATAAGCAACTCAAGTCCGTCATTACGAATCTTTGAAGACACAGGATTCTCCTAACCTCATCTTTACTGATACATCGGTTCTGGAACTGAAATGAGTCACCAACACCGATTGTAAAAAAATCATCTGAACAATTTGACATCACAAAACCGTAATTACCACAGCTCGTAAATTACAGGATTCTTATATCATTCCTCTATCAGGTCTGAGCAATTGATAATGCACTAATTTTTTTAGTATCAGTCTCACCTTAAAATACTCTTTTGAACCTGTCCTACGATACATCTTTCACATGTTCAATAACTGAGATGTTTCTATGAAAGTGAACAATATTTCTGCACATCTCCAAACTAACTCATTAACTGGTACAATACTCTAATAATCCTATTATCTTAAAATACCGTACTTTTTACCCATCAGCAAGGAAATAATGACTATAAGGGCGGTTTGAAAAACTATGTTTTTAAGACCGCCCTTGTGAGCAAACACTAATGAAATAACTGCTTTTTTGCTTTTGGATAGGGAAAAAAGCAGTTATTCAAAGTGCCCATAATAAAATTTGATCAGTATTGTATGAATTCAACAGGATCAACATCTTTTACAAGAACCCGATGACCTCACTCAATTTTGTCACACCCCTGAATGTGCCTTTGATGTTGTGTGAACGACATTCTTCCGCATCTTTTTTAGACATAATCACCGTTGAGAATCCGGATCGTATAAGTTCCTGAACTCTTCTCTCAGGCTGAGACACCGGCCGGATTTCACCAGAAAGAGATATCTCTCCGATAAATGCGGTTTTCGAAGGCAGAGGAGTTTCCTTAATACTCGAATAGATGGAAACAGCGACTCCCAGATCCGCGGATGTTTCATTTATTGAAAACCCGCCCGCGACATTAAGAAATAAATCATAGGTTGAACACTTTATACCCGCGTGCTTCTCAAGAACAGCCGCGATAAGGATAAGGCGGTTAATATCGATGCCGTCCGACATACGGCGGGGGTTCGCAAATGTTGAGTACATCGCGAGAGATTGAATCTCAAACAAAATGGTTCTACTCCCTTCAATCGCCGCGCTGACTGCACTTCCCGCGGTATTATCTGATGAGGGATTGAGGAACAATGAATTTCTGTCTTTAACCTCTTCCAGGCCGGAAGCGGTCATTCTGAAAAGTCCGATTTCATTGACAGATCCATATCTATTTTTAAAAGCACGCAGAATCCTGTATTCACGCGTGAAATCCCCTTCAAAATACAGAACCGTATCTACTATATGCTCCAGTATTTTGGGACCTGCAATTGATCCTTCTTTTGTAATATGCCCGATAAGGAATAAAGGTATTTGATTCCTCTTCGCGACATCACTAAGCCGAACGGCGGATTCTCTGATTTGCGATATTGTTCCCGCGGATGATGCAACGTCCGAAACGCTTACCGTTTGAATTGAATCAATAAACACCGCATCAGGCTTCCGTTCACGAATCGTATTGCAAATCGCCTCAACATCAGTGTCTGATGATATCAACACATTCGCCGAGTTGATCCCGATTCGATCAGCTCTCTGCTTAATCTGGGCTCCGGATTCTTCACCCGAAACATACAACGTCTTCATTGATCCGGCGATCATCAGGGACAGAGTTGATTTCCCGATACCGGGTTCCCCTCCTATCAGAACGACACTTCCCGGCACAATCCCTCCGCCGCAGACAAGGTTGAACTCTTCTATCGGCGAATTAATTCTCTGAGTTTCACTGTCCTTTATATTGGACAGAAGAACAACGGACGCGGAGGGAGCCGTCTTCCTGACCGCACCCTTCCCTTCCGGAACATCAGCAGTCTCCGATATCGTATTCCAGGAATCGCACTGTTCACACTTACCACTCCAGCGCGAGTATTCCGCCCCGCAGGATGAACATATAAATACACTTTTTACTTTGGCCATTTTATAACACCCGCGTGAATGGAAACCTTACAATTAAAGTACGATTATCCGATAAGAGGTTACTGTTTTTTTGTTCCGTAAAACAGATTTGAAGGATCTTTCTGAAGCTGTTTGAACAGATCCTTTGCGTAGATAGACGCATCACGGAGATTGTTATATACGTCCTCTTCGGTCAACAGCTTTCCGAGAGTTCCTCGTCCGTTTTCAAGGCGATACACTATCTTATTAAGACTAGTCGTCGTTTCAGAGAGATTTCTCAGAGTTATAGACACGTCTTCCTTATTTTTTTCCGACAGATCAGCCATATTCCTGGTCAGAATATTCATCTGAGTCATCATTGTGTTCGTCTGAACCGTAAGATCCGCTATCATGCTTTTTGTCATTATAACAGTCCGCTTAAGATCATAACGGTTCTCATCGACTACATTATTCAGGTTCCCGACAAACTTGTTGGAGTTTTTGAATATATTGGCAAGTATCTCCCCTCCGTCTTTGTCCTGCATAAAACTCTGGAAGGTCTGCATCATTTTATCAAATGAAGCCGGATCAAGTCCATACCTGATTTCTCCATCGGCAATATACCCCTCATCGCTCTTCAGAGCAGGGACTATTACATTGATATATTTTTCTCCGATGACTCCGGTGGTGAAGATCGCGAAGGTTGTTGATTTCGGTAGTTTGTACTTATTATCAATCCAGAGGATCAGCTCTGTCTTTTCATCCGACTGCTTGATCTCCTTTACTTGTCCGATTTTGATTCCGCCTCCGATTTTTACCGGAGCTCCCTCCCGGAGGTCATTGAGGAAGGAGTAATATACCCGAATAGTATATCCGCTTCTTGACACACTGATATTCGCAAGCAAGGCAACTGTCAGAATAAACAGTGTAAAACTAATTGTAACAAGCAGTCCCACACGTGCTTCGTTGCTTATTTTCATACTTCCACCAGCTTGATTAATTCACGGATGTATTTGTCAAACACGATCATTTGTTGACCGGAAAATCAACATCGTCTGGCCGAGCGAGATCTCATCCCAATCATTAAGCGCTTTTGGCCTTAACAGTTTTCTACCATTTACAAAGGTGCCCTCATCGGAAGCAAGATCGATCAGATAAAATGAATTTTTCGAAAACCTGATTCGTGCATGTTTGGGAGAAATACGGGAGTCATTGATTGACAACGCACAGGACTTGTCCCTGCCAATCACAGTCTCCTCCCAATATAAAGGAAACTTTTTTCCCCTCTCGGGTCCGTCTTTCTGCATAATCCATGCCCGGCATAATCCCTGGTGCAACACTCCTAGGCGGTCGTCACGCGGCACCTCTTCAAATTGAACAGCTCTCTGTCGAAATGTCTCTTTGTATTGTCCGTCGGTTGGTTTTCTTCTCCACAAAAATACCGCTATGATGACGCCTAAAAGCAGTATTGAAACAATAACAACCGCAACCATTCCCCAATCAATGTTCATACCCGTTGTCACAGGAGCATTGTATTCATACTGGGAAATATCTTTTCCTCGGATATTCTTCGTCACAAGCTGAACTTCAACCGTATGAAAGCCCCGTTTCGGATGAGGAACTTTGTATGACACCGTATAGCTTTTTTTTGGTTTCTGTTGAAACAGACTATGTAGCGACTTCCCGGAACTATCACCGGATATCAGACTTCCGCCGGACAAAGATGCGATACGTTGTATTGAACCATTCTTCTTTCCCTGACCAATACTATAGAAGTTTACGGGAATATTCGCAGACTTTGAATAACTTATTATATCATCAGAGGATACACTGCTTCCTTCATCTTTCCCGTCAGTAAAGACGATGATTTGTCTGCCGGACGAATCCGTTGACTCAAGAAGTTTCATTCCTTCAAGAATCGCATCATACAGTTTTGTCTTTTTCCCGCTCCGCGCAATCTTATCAATAGTCTTAACGAGCACGCTTTTTGTTTCCGTGAATGGCTGCAGGCGGACAACACTATCATCAAAATTATATATTGAAATTTGTATATTATCAGAAGATGAAACAAAATCACTGGCGGTACGTTTCATCTTCCCCAGATCCTTGCCCGATACGCTTTTGCTCGAATCAAACGCAAACACCAGATATACAGATTGAGCCCGATCAACACCCGGAGCGATATCAATGTTACGTAACAGGTCACCGTCCTGAAATACGCATAGGGTCTCCCCGCTCACTTTGAGAGAACTGTCTACCACGCAAGATATATTCACATACGACGCGGCCTCATCGTATGAAATTTTTTCAATCGATACACTATCTGCCGCACTTAGGGCACGACAGATAAAAATTATTGCGACCGCGGCTAATTTAACCCTCATCACGGGAACCTCTTGTAAGTAATCGACAGTACCTCATTATATAGTTCGGCATAAGTCTATTTAATATTTAATACCGACATGAATCCGGGAAAGTACTAAATTATTTCGAGCACATTGTTCGATAATAACTATATCCGGGTAACATGAAAACATTAATACTTAAATCACACTATCTCTTCAGACACCAGTCGTACATTGACCGACGTATTGATATACTTGAAGAATTAATCTCCTCTCGCACGGATGACATATCGATCACTGGTGAGATCATTAATGCTGTCATGACTGGTCATAGTCAATTGTCAGGATTGAGTGATGAGTCGTCATCCGCGATCAGCGATCTCAATAAATTATCTACAGAATGGAATATTGCGGCAGATGGTGATTTGTTCGGATATATCTATCAGAGATTGGAAAGCCGTTCCAGTAGAAAGAAAAAGGGTCAGTACTTCACACCTGCAGCTATAGTCGACTATCTCGTGTCTAAATCAATTACAGATGGAGCTGACCTTGACAGTATCAGAATTCTGGATCCCGCTTGCGGGTCAGGACAGTTTCTAATTTCAGCGTACAAACATCTTCAGGCAATCTATCAAAGTCGCGGCCTCTCCCCCGAAGAATCGGCAGAACGTATTCTGAGATACAATCTCTTTGGTATTGATATAGATCCGATCGCGGTTAATATCTGCACCCACAATCTCAAGCGGCTCTCAGGTATGGATCAAGTCGCGCCGCATATTATCAGCGATGACTATCTGTTTAACAGGGACGGAGCATCCCTATTCCCGAAATCATTTCATATCATCATCGGAAATCCCCCATGGGGTTCATCAATGACTACCGAACAAAAGGGGTTGGCTCGTGAGAATTATTTCTCAGCATCTTCCGGAATAAATTCGTTCACCATGTTTATTGAACGTTCATTAGAGGCTCTTGAAGAAAACGGAACAATGAGCTTCCTCATACCTGAGGCATATCTGAACATCAAAGCACACCAGAATTCCAGAAAGCTTGTTCTTGAAAAGTCATGCATAAAGGAAATATCCGTATGGGGAGAGCTTTTTAAAAACGTATTTGCACCATCAATGTCATTAACACTGCAAAAGTGTTCTGACAATGATAAGCGTGACAGCAACATCATTCATGTGCGGACAAAAAACAATTTCAGCTCAGGAACGACCACACTCATTCCCCAGAATTACTATCAGAAAACAATACAGAACATATTTAATATACTCTACACTCACCGCGCGGAGAATATTGTAACGAAGATACGGGAATCAGGCACTCTCACTCTCACTGACAATGCAGAATTCTTTCTCGGAGTTGTCACTGGGTCAAATTCACTGTATTTGTCGAACCAACAGTCAGAAACACATCCTGATCCGATTATCACATCCAAAGACGTCGACAAATACCGTATCTCATTCGGCGGGAATTATTTTTGCTACAATCCTTCAGCATTACAGCAAACGGCATCTCGTGAGTGTTATAGCTCAAAACAGAAGATAGTATATCGCTTTATCGGCAGAAATCTTACTTTTGCGGTGGATGATATCGGGTACTATTCGCTCAACAACGTCAACGGATTCATTCCATATCTGTCAAACTGTACACCGGAATATATTGCGGCGCTCCTCAACTCTCAAGTGATACAGTACTTTTACGATAAAAGCTTCTTCACATACAAGGTTCTCAAAGGGAATATCGGACAGATCCCTCTTAAAATACCCTGTACTGAAGACATGCATAGAATAACAAGACTTGCCAGAGAAGCATCGAACACTACGAACAGCTTTGAATACGCATCCTGCAAGGATCGTATCAATGATTTCTTCTTCTCGCTTTACGGAATTACCGATAAAGAAGCCAACAGAATACTTCTCGGGGGATACAATGAAGATCCGGATCAGGACGTACTGTTTTAACAGATTCGAGTGCATACATCGTCCGATCCGGTAACGCTGCGTTAACAGTAAAAGCAGTAGTGGTTAGTCTTTGTTTTCAGTACTCTCAATTATTTACACGGAAGGATTGATCACAATCAATTGTTTGTTTCAGGAATCTTTGCTGATTCACGTTTTATTATCGGGAATCTTCGGGGATACCCCTCCCCTCCGTCTCGTTTTTTTATCATCAGCAATCCTTCCTCCCCTATTCCCGTCAGAATATGTTTATCATGAGGAACAAGTGTACCTCCGAGTTTACCTATATGAGAGATAATTCCATCGGATAATTCAGCATTCTTCAATGCTGAATATATATACAGATGTCCGCCATTCTTAAGCAATGGGAATCCAAACTCAATCGAATAGTATAAGGGACCGAATGCTCTGGTAAAGCACCAATCAAAAGACTTACGAAGATCCGGATCATGCCCTATCTCCTCCGCACGCCCCAGTCTCACCTCAATATTCGATATATTTAGTTCTTTAATGACCTGCCCTATAAACTCGACCTTCTTTCCATTAGCTTCGATCAGCGTCCCTTGAAATCCCGGGAACATTATTCCGATAACGACACCCGGAATCCCCGAGCCTGTGCCTATATCCACAAATCGTGTTCCACGTGGAACAGAAAACTCCTTCAGAGGAAGAATACTTTTCTGTATCAATATATCCTTCACATCCTCAAGCGTCTTTAACCCTGTCAGATTAAACTTTTCATTTTCAGATATCAGCATTTCCGCAAATCTATCGAGCTTTTCCACTGTACTGTGTTCCACGTGGAACCTCCCCTTAATCCTTTTTAGTATTTTCGATATGGATAAGCAGTACCGATACATCCGCCGGATCCACTCCCGATATTCGGGAAGCCTGCCCTATCGTATGCGGTTTGTTTTTCACCAGCTTGTCCACTGCTTCCCGCTTTATTCCTTTAATAGATGTGTAGTCAATATTGTCCGGTATTATACGGTTCTCTTTATTTTCAAAATGCAGGACTCTCTCGTTCTCTTTCTTTATATATCCCTCATACTTAATTTCCAGCTCAGCTACCGCCAATATTTCATCTTCATATTTAAGCAGATTATCATTATGGATGTCAGCGATAGATATCTCCGGCCGTTTAAGTATTTTTTCAACAGTAAGTTTCTTTGATTGCCCGACTTTCAGTTTCTCCGAGTTCAGTGCGGGTATATCACTTATATCAATAATTGTATTCCGTATAGTTTCGAGCGCATCACTGATACTCATATATTTCATTGTTACTTTTTCATAACATTTATCCGATATCAATCCCGCTTCATATCCGTACTTTGACAAACGTATGTCCGCATTATCCTGCCGGAGAAGCAGCCGGTGTTCCGCACGTGAAGTGAACATCCTGTACGGCTCCTCCGTCCCCTTTGTCACCAGGTCGTCTATGAGCACTCCAATATACGCTTCTGTTCTTTTTAAAATCAGAGGATCTTGTGCTTTAATTTTTTTTGCAGCGTTAATCCCCGCGATCAATCCCTGAGCGGCCGCTTCTTCATACCCCGATGTTCCATTTATCTGTCCCGCCATAAATAATCCGCCTATCAGTTTTGTCTCCAACGATGGATGCAGTTGCGTGGGCGGAACAAAATCATATTCAACTGCATATGCAGGACGCATTACCTGTGCATTCTCCAGTCCAGGAAGGGTTCTCACCATTTCGATTTGAACATCCTCCGGAAGAGAACTTGAAAACCCGTTTATATATATTTCCTTCGTATGCAATCCTTCAGGTTCAAGAAAAATCTGATGGCGGTTCTTATCCGCGAACCTGACTACTTTGTCCTCTATGGATGGACAATATCGCGGGCCAACTCCTTTAATCGCGCCGCCATACAGCGGAGACCGGTGGATATTGTTTTTAATTATTGAGTGCGTGTTCTCATTCGTATATGTAATCCAGCACGGAATGTTTCCCAGAGGTTTTGTATTTTTCCTGTCAGTTGAAAAAGAAAAATACATCGGATCTTCATCTGGGTATTGCGGTTCACATTTTGAAAAATCTATTGAGTCAGAATTAATTCTCTGGGGCGTTCCAGTTTTTAATCTTTTTACTTCAAGACCAAGATCCATCAAAGACCTTGAAAGATACTCAGATGAAAAATCCGCAAGCCGCCCTGCTTTCTGCTGATACTCCCCTATATGAATTAATCCTTTCAAAAAAGTTCCCGTACAAATCACACATGCTTTTGTCTCATGCCTGATCCCTCTCTCAGTGACTACCGCGGAGATACTTCCATTTCTTACTTCCAACTCTTTTGCGATATCCTGAATTATTTCCAGATTTCCTGTCCCTTCAAGAATTTCTTTCATTTTGAACTGGTATGCCTTTTTATCAGCTTGCGCACGCGGTGCCCATACAGCCGCACCCTTACTTCTGTTCAGCATTTTAAAATGTATACCCGTTGTATCAATGACTCGACCCATTTCTCCACCTAACGCATCAATTTCGCGTACCAAGTGTCCTTTTGCCAGCCCCCCTATTGCGGGATTGCAACTCATCTGGCTAATCGTATCAAGATTACCTGTAATCAATAATGTGTGTAGACCCATTCGTGCAGAAGCTAAAGCAGCTTCCGCACCGGCATGTCCTGAACCAATCACAATAACTTCAGCCATATAATTCCTCTCTTCACGTATGATGACAGTCTTTGTAGTTTACTATCTCACTACGATATCGTCATCTCTGAAAATACATACTCTTAATCGATAACGCATATTAATGATTTTTAAGAGACATAATAAGTCAATACATATCACGGCTCCAAATTTCTTTAATACACTCTTTGTGTAAATGTGACTCGAAACACCTCTCCTCTAATGCCCCAACCTACGCAGCCATACTCTTTCTTCTCCATGAAAATACTTTCCGCTAAATTATTTACATTGTGATATACTACTTTTTATAAAGTACAAACTTTCTCAAAACAATGCCCTTCTCTCTATCTCTTTTGTTTGACACATCAACATGTGTATTTATTTTATACTCAGGATGTTAACCATGAACTATATCGAAATTCTGAAATCTTCTGCTCTTAAGTATAACTCGATCGTGTGCTTGGGACTTGATCCTGTACTCGACCGTATACCCCTGAATGAACCGGATATCCGTAAAAAGATAACTGTCTTTTTTGAATCAATCCTCAACGAGATTGTCCGAACCGGTACCTATCCATCCGCTGCAAAACCGAATTATGCATTCTTCGCACAGTATGGATTTGATGGTCTTCATGCGCTGCAAGATGTGATCTCTATGTACAGAAAGAACGGAATACCGGTTATTCTTGACGCCAAACGCGGAGACATCGGAACGACATCCGCGGCATACGCAAAAGAAGCCTTTGATTTTTTCGATGCAGACGCGGTAACTCTTGCTCCCTATATGGGCAAAGATTCCATATCTCCCTTCGCGGACCTGTTCCCGGATAAGGGATATTACATTCTCTGCAGAACATCAAATAAGTCAGCGAGAGACTTTCAGGATCTCACCGTTGACGGTACTCCTCTTTATATCAAGATCGCTGAGAAAATATGCGAATGGGGTTATCCCTGTTCAGGTGTCGTAACGGGTGCAACTTATCCGGAAGATCTCGCGCATATTCTGTCAGTTTTTGCATCCAATGATAAACACATCCCTCTCCTGATTCCCGGTGTTGGAACCCAGGGAGGAGATCTTCCAAAACTTATGTCAGTTTTGCTTTCTGCAGGAGATGTGAGTATTCATAGGATCAACTCATCAAGCGGGATTCTTTATGCGTATGAAAAGACTGAATCCGGCCAATATGCGTCTGAAGCGGTTAAAGAACTTAAACGACTGAATGATGAGATCAATTCATATAGAAACGTATGAGTTCCAAGGTATTTTAATCCGGCCTGTAAGCACACCGAATAACTACTTCTATCCTTAGTATTGGTCATCATAGGTGGTTTTAAAAAAACATAGTGTTTCAAACCGCCTATGTTATCCTTTATCTGAAAAATCTCGTAAAATTCGAAATTGAGATTCATCGATCAAATACTGATTACCGCTCTTTTCACAAAAGTACATTTTATCTGCAAGAGATTCAAATTCGATCAAATCAGGCTTATCCGCGTATACATCGACCAACAGGGATAAATCTTCTTTTCCAACGCCTTGCCTGATTAGTACTTTCGGATAATAATGTTCCTGTGATATATACCGGAACAAAAACTCACTATTAACATCATTCACCGCAACGACCGCATCAATTTTCCTATATATCAGACGTGCAAATGAGTAGTCTGTAATCTCTTCAAAAACCTGGAATATTTTAAAACGGCTTCCGGACTCTCGTGGATCAAATATATTCATTCTTTTCAAAATTGAATCTGTTTCAGTCATTTGAAGGATTGCCCCTGCCGTTGAATCATCGAGAATTCCATTATGTTCAATGACCAGACTTATGAGAGTGTCACCGAAATTCCCATTTGAACACATACCCCTAATAGCATCATTGGCCTTGTCCGTAAAAGCGGTTCTGACTATTATAGTGAAGACCGATGTTTCGATATAATCGACAATTCTTGAATAATCTCCTATACCAATAGTATCAATATCTACATATATACCCTTAATGAACCCTTCCCCGCCAGAGGAAATATCAGGCATTTGCCGCCGTAAGGAAACATACCCGGTTTTATTCTCAGTATATTTGATTATGTCTTTTATTGATTCAACATTGAATTCATCTTTCTCTAGAAGAAAATACGGAGGGTATTCCTGACTGATAATATTCTCATCAGTATACATTTCAGTCAATTCAGTTCCGGGTAACACCATCAGCGGATAAATTTCTATACACTCGGATAAGCCTTTCTCAGTGACAGTGTTAACCCCATCAATGAATTCTTTCACGGTATCACCGGGTAAGCCGGGGATCATGCCCGCCCGTACAGATATTCCCGCATTAAGTAAATTTGAAATTCCTCGCAATTCTGAATCAAAGGTAACTGTTCTTCCGGACATTATACGTGCTTTTAAAGTAAGAGTTTGCAACCCAGCCTCTACACTTCTAAAACCGGCACGGAACATCTTCTCCGCCAACTCTTTGTCAATTTGAGCAGCATTGACTTCAGCATGAATTTTCTTCTTATGACTATTTGTAATTAGCATGTCCAGAAGATCATTGAAGTCAATTCTGGTGTTAATTGACGGAGCCAGTATATAGACGGTTTCACATGCGGTTCCTTCTATAAGGTCTATAATTATTTCAATTGGCTGATATCGGAGCTTTGTTGCATTCTTAGAATAATTGCAATAACAACATTTATATGGACACCCTCGGGTCATTTCAACAAACAATGTCCTGCCTGAAGACAACGTGGTGAAATCGATTGCTTTCGGTATATAAACCTCAGACACGTCAACACACGAATCTAAAGGTTGTATGGCTATCCGGTTATCATTTATAATGATTGTCTCTGAAGCTCCAACATCCGGGTATCGGCTGAAAAACCACTCCCCTTCTCCGGAGCAAAATAAATCAACCTCACTCCGTTTCTTAAGGAAAAGAAAGGACTCAGGATATATCTCAGCTCCTCCGAATAATATCTGGTTATTACTTGTTTTTATCAATTCTGCGACTTTCAAGGATCGTTCCGTATTCCATAAAAAAACTGTAAAACACACGATATCCGGATTTATATCATTAATTAACGAAACTAGTTTATCGTCAGACAGGAAGTTGACATGTACAGAAGGCATCCAATCAGCATTAAAATCTTTATTCCTTTCTTTATTTATATATTCCGTTAAAATACAGGGAGCATATAGATAATTTCCGGAAATATAGTTTTTCCCGTGATCAAGCAGAGGAAGTTGAATAAACAGAATTGATTTCCGTTTATCTCTTGATTTATTAGTCATTATATTTACCATACATACTATAATTAATTGATTATGTGAGTTATATGGAATTTAACAGTCACTCTAATATTCTCGTAATTGATGATAGTAAGCTTAATAGGGCTGTTATCCGGGATACTCTTTCTGGAATGTCCATGACCATCCATGAGTGTGAAAATGGAGCAGAAGGTCTTGATCAACTCGCTTCCAACCGGTTTGATCTGATTCTTGTCGATACAGTGATGCCTATAATGGATGGCATTACCTTCCTTAAGGAGTTTAAACAAAATACCGGAAAAGAGTTTATCCCTACAATTCTTATGACCGGCAGCGATGACCTTAATTCAAAAATCAAAGGTCTAAATGTCGGTGCTGACGACTTTCTACAGAAACCGATTAATCAGAAAGAACTTGTCGCTCGAGTATGTTCGCTTCTTCGTTTAAAAAGAACTCACGATCAATTATATGAAAAAAATGAACTCATAAATAAAGAACTTTTCGCAGCGAGAAAAATACAGCAATTCATTATACCTGAATCTTTTTCTCATGTCCCCTATCCATCCATCACCGGCCGATATATGCCTATGGAAGATATCGGTGGTGATTTTTACGACTGTTATAACATATCACCGGAGGAAACAGGTATTCTCATTGCAGATGTAACCGGGCATGGAATCCCGGCAGCTCTTATTGTCACTATGACTAAAATGATTTTCAGTATTTACGCACCGAAATACAAGTCAACAGCCGGCCTTTTTTCACGAGTCAATTTTGAAATAAGAGAAATGCTGCTTGAGAATCAGTACATTACGGGTTTTTATGCAATTTACAATAAAAGCAAGGGGCTTCTCAGATTTACCAACGCCGGACATGTCCAACCATATATATATAGAAGGAGTAAGAATAAAATAATACCTCTGGATACAAACGGTTTTTTTCTTGGAATTCTTGAAGATGCAAACTACGAAGAAAAAGCAATTCGTATCGAGGCAGGAGACCGTTTTCTTTTGTATACAGACGGTGTTACTGAATTGAAAAACTCCGATAAAAAAGAGTATGGATCTGATGGTCTTATATCTTTTATGCTGGAGAATAAAGATGTTTTCGGGGATGTTTTCTGTGATGAATTGATATCATCACTTCATAAACACTGCCATCGTGATAAACGAAATGATGATATCGCATTTCTCAACATTGAATTTTGATTATTCTTCGTTTTCACCTATTTCTTCATCTTCTTCAGTTATTGTATCTTCTATCTTCTCATTCACATCCGGGACAAGACCCTTCTGTTTATCCGCCAAGTATAATCCTATTTTGTCGATAGAATCTTTTAACTCATTATAATGAGATATATCCAGAGTAATACCCTTTTGAGTAGGTTTATACTCTCCATCAAAATGCTGATACCATATTCTTAAATTGATCAGCTCTCTTCCTTTGAATTCTGAAACCTCAACTCTTATTATTTCTCTCGTGTTTTTGCCAATATCAGCTATTACTTGTCCCACAAATTACCTCTCTTCCGTCATGTTGACCATCAGTCATGTTTCATAGTAAAGTCTTTTTTCATTAGAAACCATGAATCATTTTTAAATGGATTAAACCTTTAATAAAACTGATATGGGAATAGATCTTAGTTATATACTAGACTTAGCTACTTAACAACATTTTATAAACAGTAACTAACATGTTTCTAACTTATTTGCCTATAATTATCCCGTTGAGCAATGAGAATCAAACTCGATAAGCCTTTCTTATAATTAACCACAGGATACAAACAGTAATAAACTACATATAAACAAAGTTGCTATTTTTATTTTATTGAATGAAATCATGGTATTAATTGATTGCCAAAATAGTGATAAATTAAGATGACATGGCAACCTATCATTAATGATGAAATGTCATATCTGTAAGTTGTGAACAATATTATTAACAATTGTGAATAGAGAGCCAATATTATGTCGTTTTCTGCCAATGAAATCTGGACATCCGTTTTGTCTGATATCCAAAACACTATCAATCGCCAATCATTTGAAACCTGGTTTAAGGATTCCGATGCGCTCCATTTTGACGGGAGCACGTTGACCATTAAAGTTCAGGATGATGTTGCCAAAAGGCATATAATTGATAACTACTCTGATATATTCGCTAATATCATTAATTCAAAAATGGGTCGTAAAATAAACCTGTCTTTTGTCGTTAATCCATCTGAAGTACCTCTTACGGTCACCCCCTCAACACAAAAGGAGATGGAAACCGGAGATAGAGTTGATAAGGTCTATTCATATCTGAATCCTCGTTATCTATTTGATTCTTTTGTTGTCGGCCCAAACAACCAGCTTGCGTTTGCGACGGCAATTTCAGTATCAAAAGCTCCAGGTAAAAATTATAATCCATTTTTCATTTATGGCGAATCCGGACTGGGTAAGACCCATCTTCTTCAGGCAATTGGAAACGCTATTGCCCAGGAAAAACCTTATTTAAAGGTTCTTTATACCTCTATAGAACAATTCATGAATGAATTCATTTTCTCCATTCAGAACAACACTCAGCGAAATTTCAAAATCAAGTATCGAAATGTTGATGTCCTTCTTATCGATGATATTCAGTTTATACAGAATAAAGAAGGTACTCAGGAAGAATTCTTTTATACCTTTGAAGACCTGTATAAAAACAATAAGCAAATCGTAATATCAAGCGACCGCCCTCCAAAGGAAATATCACATCTCGCGGAAAGACTTCGTACCCGTTTTGAATGGGGATTACAAGCGGATATAAAACCCCCTAATATAGAAACACGTGAAGCTATTTTGCGGAAAAAAGCTGAAATTGAAAATATCGTCATATCCGATGATGTTTTAAATTTTATAGCAAAAAGAATCAAAACCAATATAAGGAAGCTTGAGTCTGCTCTTACAAAATTGCAGGCGATATCGTCTATTCAGAATGAACCTATTTCTGTTTATTTAGCGAAACAGCATCTCAAACCTTTATTTGATGAAGAGATTAGCAAGCAGATTACTGCGGCAGATATAATGCAGAAAATAAGCGAAAGGATGAATGTCAGTATTCAGGAGCTTCAGTCAAAAAGCAGACAAAGCAGTATTGTTTTGCCACGCTTCATTGCAATGTATATATCTACTCGTCTTACAAATATGACAACAATAGATATAGGAAAGGAATTTGGTAAGAGAGATCATTCTACAGTCATCAATGCGAGAAAGAATGTTGAAAAAATGATGGAAGAAGATGATTCATTTAAAGAAAAAGTTGAAGATATTATCTCAGAATTAAGAAGTTAATAACTGTTTCTTATATTAGAATTAATTGTTAATAACTTAGGTTTTATTAACAATTAATTTCGGTATTTATATTTGTCTGATTAATTGTGTTAAGTTGTTATTATTAATGGGGTTTATATATAACTTATCAACATGATAAAATTGTGTTATCTTCTGGTTATTCCAGTACTTAATGATTTAATAACAAATTTATCGTAACCTACAACAACTACTATTAATAATAACACAATTTAATATTAATACATATAGGAGTCAACATATGAACTTTTCAATAGAAAAGGATATTTTACTTAAAACTGTATCTATAGCTGATGCAGCAGTATCATCAAAAAACATTAATTCTTCTTTGGGTTATTGTTTGTTCTCAATATCCAAAAACTCTCTAACTATTTCAGGTACAGATAATGATATAGCAATACGCCATACATGTGATATAATCTCTGATGATATTTTTTCATTTATTGTTAACGGGAAAAAAATAATTCAGATTGTCAAAGAACTTCCAAAAGGAGAGATCGATATTTCTGTTGATACGAGTTATGGTGTTTCAATAAAATCAAGATCTAAAGAAGTTAAGGGAGTATATAAAGTAATTGGTTCTGAGAATATAGATTATCCAGTAATTCCTGATTTTGATAAAAGCAAATGTTTCTCATTTGATCAGCATGTTTTTAAAGAAATGATAAGACGAGTTTCATATGCTGCTTCAAATGATTCGATAAAACCAGCTTTCAATGGTGTTTATATTATTTCAGAAAAAAGTGGTGAACTTAGTGTTGTTGCATCCGATTCAAGAAGGCTCTCTATTTCAACTAACTCTGTTAGTGAATCATTTTTCCAGAAAGAAGGAATAATTATACCCTTAAAAACAATTAATGAAATAATAAAAGTATTATCATCTGGAGAGTTTAATTTTTACGTGAATGAGAATCAGTGCTTTTTTAGAATTGGCCAGACAGAAATTGTTTCTCGTATTATTGATGGTCAATTTCCGAATTATAAACAGGTTATTCCAAAAGATTATTCCTTTAAAATATATATACCGCGTGACAAACTTATCGAAACTATACGAAGAATAATCGTTTTTACCAAAGAACCATCTTATAAAGTTATAGTTTCTTTTACAAAAGATAAATTGCTTATAGAATCAAGAACTGCGGAACTTGGAGAAGCAAGTGAGTATATAGATATTGAATCAAATTTAAATGATAAAATAACTATTGGTATTAATGCTCAATATGTTTATGATTCAGTAAAAGAAATAGAGTCTCCTGTTATTGAATGTGGAATAAATGGTCCTATGAATCCTATTACATTATCACCAGAAGGAGACAGTCAAAATTTAGCGATTATTATGCCAATTCAGATAAAGTCCTCGGATAATGAATGATAATAAGAAAATCTTATTTATATAATTTCAGAAATCATGAAAGTTATGTGGTACAATATGATTCAGGTATAAATTTCATTACTGGTCAAAATGGATCAGGTAAAACAAATATTATAGAATCAATATCAGTTCTTTCAAACCTGAAATCATTTAGAGATGCATCTGATGAAGATATGATTAAATGGAATACTGATTACTATCATATAATTTGCGATGTATTAGATTATTCAGACAATAAATTTGAGGTGGGTTATTCTTCAGTTAACGGAAAAAAAAAGAAAGTTCTTAAAATTAATGAATCCCAGGTTTTAAAGTCTATTGATTTCTACGGTCATATTCTTAATGTTTTTTTTACTCCAATGGATAATTTATTAATATCAGGAAGTATTTCAATAAGAAGACGTTATTTTGACAGTGTTATTTCAAAGACAAATAAAAATTATTTAGGTCTTATTTATAAATGCAGAAAAATGTATAATGATAGGAATATATTATTAAAGAAGAACAGAAATGCCAAGTTTAGTACTGAGTATTATAAAAGTATAGAGGTTTGGACGGATATGATATCATCATTAACTGTTGATATTGTTAAAGAGAGAAAAGAATTCATAAATAATCTCAATCTCGGTTTATATTCGTCTTATAATAATATTTCAGGAATGAATGATGGTCCTCATATTGAATACTTTTCTGATTTCTTTGATCGTGATAAAAATTGTGTTTATAATCATATAATGAATTCAATTAACAATGATATCAAGTACGGGTTTTCTACAAAAGGAATTCATCGTGATATTTATAATATTAAAACTGTAGATAATAGATTTTTTAAAGATGTGTCTTCTCAGGGGGAAATAAGATCAGCAGCAATAGCTTTAAAAGCATCCGAGAAAGAGTTTATTGAAAAGGAAAGCAATAAAAAATCTATTATTTTGGTTGATGATATTTTTTCAGAACTTGATGCAGAACGAAAAAAAAACATGATTAATCTATTTCAAAATGGTAATCAGGTAATAATGACTATGGCAAATTATAGAAAAGAAGATTTCGAAACCTTGTCTGAAATAAATGTAATAGAAATTGATAAAAGTATATTATGAAATTCAGAATTAAGGAAAAGAGAATAGGCGGATTGTGTAACATGAATAATGTTATTGATGCCTTTTTCGCTGAAACGGGTTTTGAAAGAGAAAGAAATATTGATAAATTGAAAAGAGAATGGGGAAGTATCGTCGGAAATAATCTTTCGGTACACAGTGTTCCTATTATGATTTCAGAAAATATATTGATAATATATACTGATCATTCTGTTTTTTCAAATGACTTGGTTTTAATGAAAAACAGTATTATGTTAAAAGCCAATGAAGTATTGAATGGTTCAAAAATAAATGATATGAAAGTAGAAGTGAAGAAGTTAAAATGGGAAAGAGGTGGAGGTTAATGTATATTCATATAGGTGAGAGGAAGATTGTTTCAGACAGAAAAACTGTCGGTATTTTCAATATCAAAACGATAAGTAATTCCGAGTTGAATTATCGGATATTAAATGCCATCGATAATCAAAAATGTGACATAAAAACAATAGTGATTGACACTGATAGCAATATTACGACGAGTAAGGTTAGTCCTTATACCGTTATAAAAAGAGTTTCTATCAATTCGAAAGAATGCATTTGGAGAAGAAGATGAGTAAAAATTATTCCGCAGGTAGTATACAGGTTTTAGAAGGTCTCGAAGCAGTAAGAAAAAGACCTGCAATGTATATTGGTTCCACCGATGCTTACGGTCTCCATCATCTTGTGTATGAAATTGTTGATAATTCAATTGATGAAGCTCTTGCAGGATTTTGTAATAATATTATTATTACCATTCATCCTGATGATTCTATTGAAGTTGAAGATAATGGTCGTGGAATTCCTGTTGAACCGCATCCAGTATATAAAAAATCAGCCCTTGAAATTGTTCTTACAAAATTGCATGCCGGAGGAAAATTTGATAACGAAAGTTATAAAGTTTCTGGTGGTCTTCATGGGGTAGGATCATCTGTCGTGAATGCTCTTTCCGAATGGCTCAAGGTTGTTGTTAATAAAGATGGAAAAAAGTATACACAGGAATATAAAAAAGGTGTTCCTTCATGTGAAGTGAAGATGATAGGACAGAGTAAAAAAAATGGTACAACTGTCCATTTTAAACCTGATAATACAATTTTCACTACAACAGAATATACTTTTGATATTCTTGCGAAAAGAATGAGAGAGCTTGCGTTTCTTAACGCCGGAATAGTTATAACACTTAGAGACAGTCGTGGAAAGGGAAAAGAAACGGTATTTCATTTTGAAGGTGGAATAAGCTCTTTTGTCGAATCTCTTTCTGAAAACAAGGATCCCATAATTAAGAAACCTATCTTTTTCAGTACAAAGAAAGATAATATCGAAATAGATCTGGCTATGACCTATATCGATTCATATACTGAAACAGTGTATACCTATGCTAATAATATAAATACCCGTGAAGGTGGAACTCATCTTGTAGGATTTAAATCCGCTCTTACCCGTGTTCTAAATGACTTTATGAAAAGAGAAAAGAGTGAAAGTAAGAAAAAAGATGTTACGGAGCCATTGAGCGGAGATGATGTTCGTGAAGGTCTTGTCGCTATCATAAGTGTAAAGATTTCTAATCCTCAGTTTGAAGGTCAAACCAAGATGAAACTTGGTAATGGCGAGGTTAAAGGTATTGTTGAATCAGCTACCAATGATAAATTGACACTTTTTTTTGAAGAGAATCCTGCCGCGATAAAGAAGATTCTTGATAAATGTCTTTTATCAGCTAGAGCCCGTCTTGCAGCGAAGAAAGCACGCGATCTTACTCGACGGAAGAATGCGCTTGAAGGAGATTCTCTCCCCGGAAAACTTTCCGACTGTTCTGAAAAAGACGCTTCAAAATGTGAAATATATCTGGTAGAGGGTGACTCTGCGGGCGGTTCTGCCAAAGGAGGGCGAGACCGCAGATTTCAGGCTATTCTTCCTCTTAAGGGAAAAATCCTTAATGTGGAAAAAGCACGGCTTGATAGAATTCTCGGAAATGAAGAGATAAGAACGATGATAACGGCAATCGGATGCGGTATTGGAGAGGATCAATTTAATATTGAAAAGGCCCGTTATCACAAAGTTATTATCATGACGGATGCGGATGTGGACGGATCTCATATACGTACTCTTATTCTTACTTTCTTTTTCCGTTATATGCCTGATCTTATCCGACAGGGATATCTTTATATCGCCCAGCCTCCATTATTCAGTGTGAAAGTCGGACAGAATATTACATACGCGTACAGTGAGGAACAGAGGGATAAGCTGGTCAAAGAATACGGTGATACTAAAATGACTATTCAGCGATACAAAGGTCTTGGTGAGATGAACCCTGATCAGCTTTGGGAAACTACAATGAATCCTGAAAACAGAATACTCCTTCAGGTTCATATGGAAGATGAAATTCAGGCTGATGAGATATTCAGTATACTTATGGGCGATGCGGTTGAGCCTCGTAGGCGCTTTATTGAGCAGAATGCTCGTAGCGTTGTTAATCTTGATCTATAATTTTGAATTGCTACAGTGAGGAAATAGATGGTAATGAAAAGAGATTCAAAAGATCCCAAAGATCCCAAAGATCAAGGAGAGCCTGTTGGTATAGTTAAAGAGCATTTGATTGCTACAGATATTGAAGTGCAGATGAAGGATTCTTATCTTGCATACTCAATGAGTGTGATTAAGGGGAGGGCTCTTCCTGATGTCAGGGACGGACTCAAACCTGTTCATCGCCGTATTCTTCATGCGATGAATGAGCGCGCATGGAGAAGCGATAGGCCATATGTCAAGTCTGCAAAGATAGTCGGTGAGGTCATCGGTAATTTCCATCCGCATGGCGATACCGCGGTATATGACACCATGGTGCGCATGGCTCAAGACTTTTCAATGCGCGTTCCACTGATAGATGGTCAGGGTAACTACGGTTCTATTGACGGCGACCCCGCTGCTGCATATCGATATACAGAGGCTAAACTTGAGAAAGTCGCTGATGAGCTACTCAAGGATATTGATAAAGACACTGTTGACATGTTGGATAACTTTGATGGTACCCGCAAGGAACCTGATGTTCTTCCCGCTGCTTTCCCTAATTTGCTTATAAACGGATCCTCTGGTATTGCGGTTGGTATGGCTACAAATATACCTCCCCATAACCTCGGAGAAATTATAGATGGTACCGTTGCTCTAATAGATAATCCGGACATTACAATCAAGCAGATGATGAAGATTATCAAAGGCCCTGACTTTCCAACCTCCGGAATAATAATGGGTACCGATGGTATTCTCAATGCGTATATGAAAGGTCGCGGCTCTATAACAATTCGAGGTCGTCTTGATGTGGAGGAAGGAGCTAAGGGACGAGACTTTATTGTTATCACCGAAATACCCTATCAGGTGAATAAGGCGGTTCTTGTTGCAAAAATAGCTGACCTTGTGAATGAAAAAGTAATCGAAGGTATAGGCGAACTTCGTGATGAATCTGACCGAAATGGGATGCGGATTGTTATCGGAGTGAAGCGCGACGCTGATACCAATATTATTATTAATCAGCTATATAAACACACACAACTTCAGACAACATTCGGCGTGATTATGCTCGCTATTGTTGAAAATGAACCAAAGGTACTGGATCTTAAATCTGTTCTTTCTCATTATGTTCTGCACCGAAAACAGGTAATTTTTAGACGTACGCAATTTGAACTTAAAAAAGCTGAAGAGCGCGCGCATATATTGCAGGGATTGAAGATCGCTCTTGATAACATTGATGAAGTTATTCAAATAATAAAATCATCAAAATCTGTTGAAGATGCGGATGAACGTCTCCGTAAGAGATTCAAGCTGTCGCCCATCCAGTCTAAAGCTATTCTTGATATGCGTTTACAGCGGCTTACCAGTCTTGAAGTGAAAAAAATTGTCGATGAATTGAAAGAACTTTTGAAACTGATTGAAGAGCTCAAATCAATTCTCGCAAGTGATAAAAAAATTCTTAACATTGTTAAGACCGAGCTTCTTGAAATAAAAACCAGATTTGCGGATAAACGGCGTACGGAAATTGTAGCCGGTGGAGAATCATCAACAAGTTTTGATCTTGAGGATCTTCTCGCTGACGAGGATATGGTAATCACTGTGACAAACGACGGTTTTATTCGTCGTATTTCCACGGATGCGTTTAAAAAACAACGGCGCGGCGGTAAGGGTGTTACCGGCATATCGACGAAAAATGAGGACTTCATCAAAATGATGATGGTTTCGTCTACCCATGACACGGTTCTTTTGTTTTCCAACAAAGGAAAAGTATTTGGGCTAAAAACTCATGAAACACCTGTCGCGTCGAAAACAAGCAGAGGCAAGTCACTCAAGGGAATAATAAACCTTTCTACGGGTGAAACGATTTCCGCGATGTGCGCAATTCCTGATTTTGAAAAAGAATTGTCAATGTCTATGGCGACAAAACTCGGTATACTTAAAAAGATTGATGCAAAGGAATTTGAGAACGCGAAGAAAAACGGGATAATCGCGATTAATCTTAAAAAGAACGATGAGCTTGTTGATGTTAAGGTTGTTAAAGCGAACGATGATGTGGTGATGGCATCAAAACACGGAAATCTTCTCAGAACTAACCTTTCAAAAATGCGGCCGATGGGTCGTGGAGCCGCTGGAATAATAGGTATGCGTCTTGAAAAAGACGATGAAATAATCGGAACTGACGTCGTTCTAAAGGGATCAGATCTGTTTGTGGTCACAGAGAAAGGTTACGGAAAAAGAATGCTGTATAAGAGCTTTGCGACTAAAGGTCGCGGAGGAAAAGGTATGGCATATCTAAAGATCACAGATAAAAACGGGCATGCTATAGGAATAAAATCAGTAGTAGCGAAAGATGAAATTATTATTGCTTCGAAAAGCGGAATGACTATAAGACTGCTTGCGGAAGAGGTTTCTGAACAAGGCCGCTCAACTGTCGGAGTACGGCTGCTTGATACTGCGGATAATGATATTGTTTCTGATTTTGCGATACTGTCGGCTGACGAAGAATTGGAAAAATAGTAATAAAAGAAAATAAAAAAAGCTGCCTTAATCGGGCAGCTTTTTTTATGTTTATAAGAAATGTGATCACTCTTTGGTCATAAAACTTTCTTCGTAACGCGGATTTTCCTGAATCTCATCAAGCATTTGTAATGCTTTATCTTTTGACGCGATTGGTCCTATCCTTACACGGAAAAAATCTTTTCCTTTGACCTGTGTTTTGTCATAGTATGCATCGTAATCCATTTCTTTGAGTTTTCTGACTTCATTCTTGGCTGAATCACTTCTGTCATATGATGCTATTTGAAGTACAAAGCCATGAACTACAGCATGTGAATCAGATTTTATTCTTGTATCGGAAGACACTTCAACAACCTCATCTCTGTTTCTTTTACGGGAAATATGAGACTTTGATTTGCGTTTTGATGATACTATCTTCTTCTTTGAATGCTTGTTTCCAGTATTAGAAGGCGGAACCACGGAGTGTACCGTATCCCCTGTTAGTATATCCGATTCAACTTTTTTACTGTCATTGAGAGAGGGTACAGGAACAATTGTGTTTTGTGCGACTGACTGATCAGGTAATGTTGATGGAACAGCCAGATTTTGTGACGGTTGAAGATCAGGAATTGGTTCTTTCAGAGGATCAACCGCATCCGGAGCACCGGGTAGGGCATTTGATGAATCAACCAAAGCGTCGTTCTGAGCCAGAATCTCATCACTCTTGTTCCCATCGGTTATCTTCATACCGACGAGGACCGCGATGGTAATGAGTCCGATTATAAGGGCGGAGAGAATAAGAATTCTCGGACCATCAAGGTGAAGAAGGTAAACGCTTTTCTCTTTTACGGGACCGTTGTCTTGGTGATTAAATTGTTCCATATCTCACAAACCTGCTTATGTGTAAATTCGAGATTCTTAGAATTATCTATTACATAATCGGCTTGTTTGATCTTTTCATTTAGTGAAATTTGAGAAGATAATCGGTTTTGTATCTCTTCCTTTGTTAATCCGTCCCTGGATTGTCCCCTTTCTATTGATTGCTGATAATCAGAAGAAACTATGATAATTTGATCCATAATTGAATCAAAACCTGCCTCAAATAATAGAGGGGCGTTAATCATGTAAATTGATCCATGATTTGCTGATCTTTCCAGAGTCAATGATAGTATTTCAGGATGAGTTATTGCATTAAGTTTGCGGACTCTATCAGGATCAGCGAAAATAAATGCACCGAGTAATCTTCTATTAAGACTTCCATCTGTATTGATAAAGGAATTTCCGAAGGCTGAGATTATAGCGGTAAACACTTTTGATCCTGGTTCGACGATCTCCCTCGCAATAATATCCGTATCTATGATTATCGCACCCAATTTTTGGAACATCCCGCAAACTGTTCCTTTTCCGGAAGCATAATTTCCAGTAACTCCGACTCTCATAATGTCTCCAGTAAATGCTTAATAAATGTAAGTGTTTTATTTAATCGGCCTGAATCTGATGTTGTATCAAGTGAAGCGTTAATAACTTGTGTGAGCAGTGTTGTATCACTAAATATATCTTCAATCATACATTTATCAGGATAGTTATTGATGGTTAAGGTGTTGATTCTTTCTGAAATATCTGTCTTTGATTCAATCTGTTTCTCATTATTGATAAATGTTGAGGCCTCTATTTGTGATAATACTTTGATTGTTCCCGGTATATGTAATCCACCATTAATAAGATGAATAAACTCTACATTTTGCATTGATGAAACCAGTGAAGAGACCGAATCCCTGTATTGTATGAAAGAATTTCGTGTTGGTATGTTATCCACGCGTGTTGATAAAGATGATTTTCTTACATATTTGATATGACTGTTTTCAACGCTGTTCAGACGATTGTTGAATATGAATGAATACCTATGATTATATGCTGAATCTTTTCCATAAATCAATCTATTGGGAAATGAAAAGTCAAGACCGGAAAGATAAATACGTGAGGAACCGAGAATGGATGCCGCTACAATCGCATCTCCCGAAACTGTACCGGTATGAGAATCAGCGGATCCTGTGTCAGGGAAGAAGTGTTCGAAAACTTGTGATAACGGATGAGTATTTAATGATAAAACGGTTTTTTTGAAAAGATGATGATAGGCAGTAACTGATGCTATGACGGGAATTGCTTTGTCCATGTTCAACAGGTGCTCCGTTGTCCATGGTTGGGGATCAACGGTTATTATCAAATCCGGAACAATCCTATTGGCGGCGCAGACTGGATATGCGGAGTCGACCGCGAGTATCATTAATCGGTCAGTATTCCTTTTTATAATGTCTATATATGTGTCAATGGATGGTGCTGAAGATATTATCATACATGGAAGATTACTCCATAATCCGGTGAGTGAAGATAATGAACACATGTCGGTTCCGGCGATAATATTTTTGACAGCGTTTTTCAGATAAAGTGAGGAGAAAGACTTCAATGTCGCCGCGTTTCCCGCTTTACTTCTGATTATCTGATCAACAATAGATTTGGCGCGACTGTAGTATTCCGGGAAAATCCGTAAAGATGCCGGGTGATCTAGAAATGCGAATCCCTTTGATGTTATAAAATCGATAGTTTCAAGTAATCTGGTTTCCAACATATCATAATCAAGACCAGAAATATAAATGATTTCACACTGATGAGTACGTGTGAATAAGTTGTGAATATGGTTCTCAATCTGAGGGAGTCTTTCAATTACAATGATTTTCCGAATAAAACGGTGTTTTAATAGAGGTTCTAAACTGTATCCGAGTCCTGATCCATATACGATGACAGTATCCTGGGTAATTGAATCAATAACCGATTTCAGGCTGTCTTTTTCTTTATGAGGAGCAATTCTGCTGTGGAGGTAGGTAACCTTCCCGGATTCAGTGACTTCTATTGTCGGGAATCCCGGTTCTTTTGAAGGTTCAATACTGTATTTAATTGTTTTAATCATTAATATTCCGGATCAGATCAAGTTACCATATTATCGGCGGATTTACCGTTGCAAATATTATTTTATAAGGTAGAATGTTGTCTATTATGAAAGCTATTGATTTTCATACCCATATTTACAGTGATGCAGTCGTCGATAACCGAAATAACTTCTTTCATGATGAAGGATTTCGTGAGTTATATGCTGACCCGAAATCCAGATTAATCGGGTTTAAGTCGCTGATTGCCTCTATGGATGAATACAATGTCGAAAAATCTGTTTGTGTTGCCTTTCCATGGGAGCGAATTTCAGATTGTGATCGTGAAAATGATTATATTTTAAGTTCTGCGGAGAAGGTGCAAGGACGGATTATCCCTTTCGGGAATGTGTCGGAGAAAGAACACAATATAAAAGGAAAAATCAGGGATCTTGCGAAGAAAGGATTTTATGGTATAGGTGAGCTTGCCTTTTATACTGATGGATTAACTGTTGAGAAAGAGAACTACCTGTGTAAGGTTTTTGAAGGCTGCGCGGAAGACAAAATAGCGGTGATGCTCCATATAAATGAGCCGGTAGGAAAAAAATATCCGGGAAAGTATCATACGGATTTTGAAACACTGAGCAGGCTCTTTGCACGGTTTAAAGATCTGACGATAATATGTGCTCATTGGGGAGGCGGATTTTTCGCTTATGAGCTGGTTAAAGGAATAAGAGAAATCTGTTCAAATGTATACTATGACTGTGCGGCAAGTCCGTATGTGTATGATAAAAGAATATATTCTGCCGCATTATCAATTGTTGGTGAAGATCGAATATTGTTCGGAAGCGATTATCCATTAATAAAACCATGCCGTTATTTTAATGAAATGAACGGACTGACAGAGGAGATCACTCATAAAATAGTGTACGACAATGCACGAAAAGTGATCGGAAGTATTGAAAAGAAGCGACAGAACTTTATCTGATTGTTATATAAGGTGAGTAAATGCTTTTATAATGATGATAATGCCTGTAATGATCAACGCACCGATAAAGAATCCCATTCCCGCAAATAGAGTTTTTCTCGGGACAGAATGTTCCGGTGTTTCATTCATTATCCAACAGCTTTGAGCTACAAGTGCGATTCGAAGATTAAATAATAAGGAAATAAGAGATATAATAATAAGAAAGATAAAAATAGCGAGAATAATCATGCTTACTGAGAGGTAATCGGGGACAACGGAACTTTTTGAATTAGATGAACTGAATACCTGAACAATTGACGGAATAATCTGCGCAACTGTTGATTTAAATGAAATGCCTGATAGAAACGCAATGGCTGAAAAAGAAAATAGGACTGCGCCCGAAACAAGCGCAGTTATAATGCCGGAAACAATACCGCCTATAACCGCAATTGATACTATGTAAATAGGGAGATTTATAATTTCACGACGCAAATAACGTAATACATAACAAAAATGCTGTGATATAGAAAGTGAAGGAATCGCTATTATTGAAGGAATAAAATCATGAAGTATTGCGGTTATAATCACAAATAATACACACATCAGTATAGGGATAAACAATACTGAAGAATAGGTTACTCCGTATTCGTGGAGAAAATATACCGGAATAAGAAGAAGTAGAGCCAGAAACTGGATACCGGATGAAAAAATGAAAAGAACAAGAGCGTCTTCCTTAATATCAAAGAAAACATATTTCCAATCAATATGTTTTGATGATGGATTAGAAAGCTTGTAATAATGAATTTTTGAAATAGTATATAAAATGAATGAATATACATATAACAGGATCAATACAGAAAGAGCGAGACAAATGAATATAATTACAGGATAATCTGATGCAATACTTTGATTGGTTATTACCAATGCGGTTGTAGCACCTGCAATAAGTGTGAAGATAAAAAATAAAAATGAAATCAGGAAGCTGTTTATATTGAAAAAACGAGGCACTGCATCAAAGATATGTTCGATGGTCAATATCGGACGGGTTGAGACGGTAGGAGTATTGAACGTTTCATAATGATCAGCCTGTCCGGCGATCACAATTTTATGAGCACAATTTTTACAATAAAAGTAAACCTTTTTATTCCGTATGTTTTCGTCCGGAATGGTGTGTTCATGTGAGCACTGATTGCAGACAACACGCATGATTATAATCCGATGTTATTTCTGGTTTTTAATCCGAATTTCGCCGACTTTTGTCTTCAGCTCGATATCAGATTCTACTTTTTCTTCAAATTCATCATATTGTTTCGCGGTAAATCCGAATTTTTTGGCGCTCGCTTCTTTCGCTTCCTCAGTTTGATCGCTTGAAAGATAATCTGTCTGAATCTTGATGAAATCTTCAGGAGCCATCGGTTTTGATTTTGTACAAGAGAATACAAAAGCAAGAACGCATACGGCTATTATCGGAATTATTCTTTTCATGTCTTCACTCCTTAAGGAGAAGGGTCTGTCATAAACAGACGGTATTATAGATACAGATCGATATTGGGGATAATCGATTTTTTGATGAGTGTCAAGAATAATAATTGATTGGAAAGAAGGTGCATGAAATTCTGAAAAAGAAGAGGATTCATATGGAAATACGAAAAGTTAGCAGTTTGAGCAAAGACGAGAGGAATGAGCTGTTTTATCGGTTTGGAAGTGATTTTACATCAACGATGGTGAACACCGTTGTTCCGATTGTAAATGACGTTCGAGCGAGAGGTGATGAGGCTGTCAGAGAGTATGTCAAAAAGTTTGATGGAGCGGAATTGGACTCTCTTATGGCTGATAAGGCAGAGATAGAGACGGGATATTCCGCATGCTCTTCCTTGATAATTGATTCATTTGAGAAAGCCAAATCAAATATAGAAGAATTTCATATCCGTCAGAAGAGAGAGGGATTTGAATACTCCCGTGGAAGTGACGGAGTATTTGGCCTGAACTATCAGCCGTTGGAAAGTGCGGCTATATATGTTCCAGGCGGCAAGGCGGTATATCCTTCATCGGTACTGATGGGTGTTATCCCTGCAAAGATTGCCGGGGTAAAAAATATAACCCTTGTTACACCGGTCAAGAAAGATGGAAAGATCAATGATGCCGTGTGTGCGGTGTGTAAAATACTCGGTGTTGATTCAATTCTGAAAGTCGGAGGCGCTCAGGGTATTGCGGCGGTAGGATTCGGTACTCAGAGTGTACCCAAAGCGGATATGATTGTAGGGCCCGGTAATACGTTTGTGACTGCGGCTAAAAGTTATCTTTTCAGCCTGGGGGTTGTCGCGATTGATTCACTTGCGGGTCCGAGTGAGACACTCGTTATAGCGGACGAATCGACTGATCCGAAATGGGTTGCATGGGATCTTTTGTCTCAAGCGGAACATTCAGAAGACGCATGCGCTGTTCTCGTCGATTTGTCCGAGGATCATGCCCGGAAGGTATATGCTGAGATTGAGAAAGATCTGCAGAGCGGAAGGGGACGATCAGACATAAAGAAGGCTTCAATAGGAAAGAATTTACGAGTATTGTGTGCCTCGTCAATTGATGAGGCTATTGAATTTTCAAATGGATATGGACCCGAACATATGCAGCTCATGGTGAAAGATCCTCTTTCGTGGGTTAAGAAAGTCCGTAATGTCGGATCGCTCTTTTTAGGACAATATTCGCCGGTTGCGGCAGGGGATTATTTCTCTGGAACAAATCATGTTCTTCCCACAGGCGGCGCGGCGCGCTTTTCGTCCGGACTTTCTGTTGAAACATTTTACCGCAGAACAACTTATCAGATGCTTACAAAAGAAGGACTTCAAAAAGCTGAAGAACCGATAAATATAATGTCAAAGCTTGAAGGGTTTGATGACAAACACGGCGGTTCAATCCGTATCAGATTCGGTCACGATGATTAAAAGAGTAAGGAGATAGAGATGGCAGAAAGTTCAAATAATGATAAAAAATCATCTTTCGCATATGAAAGGGAAAACGGATGGAAGAAGATTTCCGCCGAAGAAGATACTCTCATAGAAGAGTATTCTCGCGGTTATATTTCTTTTCTGAGTAGGGCAAAAACCGAACGGTTAGCCCACGATATAGTGCTGAACGAAGCGAAATCAAAAGGGTATATCGATCTTGATGAATTGAATAATGGTGAAAAACTCAAGCCGGGTGACCGGGTGTACAGAAGCTGTCAGGGACGGACGATTTTTCTCGCTATGATCGGATCAAAACCAATTGAGGAAGGTCTTCATGTCGTCGGCGGGCATATCGATTCTCCCCGTCTGGACTGCAAACAGTTACCTTTGTATGAGGATTCGGAATTTGCTCTGTTTGATACGCATTACTACGGAGGCATCAAAAAATATCAATGGGTTGCTATTCCTCTGGCTATTCATGGTGTCATAGTTAAACAAAATGGCGAGAAAGTTCATGTGTCGGTCGGTGATTCCGATGATGATCCTGTTTTCACCATTACCGATCTTCTTCCTCACTTAGGGAAGGAACAAGCTAAAAAGACTCTCGAAGAGGGGATTCCCGGAGAAGGGTTGAATGTTCTTATCGGCAGTAAACCACAGACGGATTTCGAGGGAAAAGCAAAAGTTAAAGAACGTATTCTCCGAATGTTCAACGAGAAGTATGGAATAATAGAAGAAGATCTCCATAGTGCTGACCTTGAAATCGTACCGGCGGGAAAGGCTCGAGAGCTCGGGTTTGACAGGTCGATGATACTTGGATACGGGCAGGACGACAGAATATGCGCTTACGCGGCGTATCGTGCGCTTCTCAGTCTTGATAAAGTGCCTGCATACACATCGGTCGCACTTCTTTGTGATAAAGAAGAAATAGGTTCCAGCGGCGCTACGGGTATGGAGTCGACATTTTTTGAAAACTCAGTCGCGCTTCTTATCCATGCGTCAGGGGCGAATCAGGTGGATATTGCACGTAGAAAATGTCTTGAATCATCGAGGATGCTCTCCGCTGACGTAAATTCGGCACATGATCCGAACTATCCCGAGGTAAGCGCTCCCAATGGAAATATGGGTGCATTAAATTGCGGAGTCATCATTCAGAAATTCACCGGTTCAAGAGGTAAATCAGGTGCAAGTGAAGCGAGTGCTGAATTTATGGCTGATATGCGGCGTCTGTTTAATGGAACAGGCGTGATATGGCAAACCGCTGAACTTGGTAAAGTTGATGCGGGCGGCGGTGGAACGATTGCGTTGTTTATGGCTCGTTACGGAATGGATGTGATAGATGTCGGTCCAGGCCTTCTCAGCATGCATGCACCATGGGAAGTTTCTTCAAAACTTGACGCTTACATGGGATGGAAAGCATATAAGGCGTTTTTTGAGGACATAAGAAGTTAAAAAAGACTTTGTTGATAACATTTCACAGTTATCCACATATTATTAATAATTGTGGATAACTTGTGACTTTGATTTAAGAAATTGTTCAGTTAATTAATTTACGAGGAAATTATGAAAATACTGGTTATCGGGTCTGGCGGAAGGGAACATGCGTTGTTCTGGCGTCTGCAAACTGACGGAAGTGCGTCGGAAATCTATGCGCTTCCCGGAAATGCGGGGATTGACGACAGGTTCCGTGTTAATATATCAATGTCAGATCATGCGGCTATAACCGATTTTTGCAGAAGTAAAACAATAGATCTCGTGGTGGTTGGGCCGGAAGCTCCTCTTGTGGAAGGACTTGTTGATCATCTCGAAAAGGAACATATCCCCGCGTTTGGCCCGAAAAAGGATGCCGCGCGTCTCGAAGGGAGCAAACTTTTTGCCAAATACATTATGGAAAAGTATAATGTTCCCACCGCGGCGCATTGGGACTTTGTCGGTAAAGATAAGCTGCTCACTTTCATAGATACCATAAAGGAATATCCTGTCGTAATCAAACTGGACGGACTAGCCGCGGGAAAAGGAGTTGGAATACCTTTAAATCGTGATGAGGCCGTCGCGTTCATTAATGAAAATGTAAAAGCAGATACCCCGGTTTTCATTGAAGAGTTTATCGATGGAGAAGAAGCCTCGGTGCTTGGGATTTCAGACGGTGAACGGGTATATCCCCTTGTTGCCGCGCAGGATCATAAGCGTGCATTTGACGGAGATAACGGACCGAATACCGGTGGGATGGGAGCGTATGCGCCTGCGCCTGTAGTGACGGATGATCTTATGGAAAAAATCCGTCTTCAAGTTCTACAGCCGGTTGTTGACGGTATGAAAAAGGAGGGATGCGAATTCAAAGGGATTCTTTATGCGGGGATGATGATTAAGGGAAAGGATATCAAAGTACTCGAATTCAATGTCAGATTTGGAGATCCCGAGACACAGGTCATTCTACCTTTGTATGATGGAAAACTTGGCGAGTTATTTATGGCATCGGTGCAAGGCAAGCTTACTAAAGATATAGTGAAATTCAAGTCAGCACATGCTATGACTGTTGTGGTTGCATCGGGAGGATATCCGGGGACGTATGAAAAGGGAAAGGAAATCACCGGACTTGATCACGTTTCTGATGATATTATTGTATTTCATGCCGGGACAACTCATAAAAACGGTAAAGTCGTAACGGACGGCGGTCGTGTTCTGACTGTTACAGCGATCGCTGATACTTTGAAACAAGCCAAAGACAAGATCTATGGTGAGATTGGAAAAATAACCTTCGATGGTGCGTTCTACCGAAAAGATATCGGACACAGGGCTCTGAGGTAATCTGATGAAACGAAGTGTTCTGTGCATTATGATACTATTCTGCGGCAGCACAGGGTTTGCGGTGCAGGAAACAGACTTCTCGATGAATGGAGCTGTTTTAAAAGAAAAGTTAAACGGATCTGAAGTGTGGAACAAACCTGATGGTACTGTCATTACTGTATTCACCGACAGGAGTGAAGCTGTTCTTCCGGATAAAACGAAGATTGTGAAGTACTCCGGAGGGCGGAGGGATGTGACCACTCCGGATGGAAGAACTGTCAGAATTGATGACTCCAAAGGTATTCGCGAATACAGCACGGGGAAGAAAAAGAGAATCAGTCTTCAGGGATCTACTCCATTCGGAGACACGATACCACGAATTGAAAAAGTACTATCAAAAGACCCCCTGGTCAGGATGATCTATCTTCCTGATAAGTCAGATGAGCAGCTCTATATTGAAAGCGGAAGTGAAAAGTGTATATGGGAGATTAAGGATTTTTTCGATGAGCTGTACTCACGTGCTAGGCAGAAGTTTATTAATGCCGCAGGTGCGGGAAAGCCGTATAGCGGGAAGGCTTTTGATATTGTAGTTTCGTATTGCAGGTATTGTAAAACCGGATATTGTTATGGCAGAGATGCGGCTGTTGTCGTTGAAATTATTGAAAATGGAGATGTGAAAAAGAGTTTTACCCTTAAAGATACCGTTTTGAGGGATAAAAAAAGGATGCTTGAATTTGTTAGTACCGTCTCAGATTCCGTGTCGGTACCGTAAATTCAGAGAAATGCAGATGATTAATATCTGCTGAGTTGTGCAGTTGGTCTAATCAATGTAAGGGTATATGAGAATCAAATTTTGAAAGTGTCCTCATTCAAACTGTTATATCCCATCCGACACTACCTAACGAATTGACATTAATTTAATCCTCTCATGTGTTAATCTTGAAGCCCCGAAGAAAAGGATTCCTTCTCTTTTCATATCCGATTGTTGTGATCTCGCCATGCCCTGGATATACTTGTGTATTGTCATCAAAAGTCATTATTTTATCTGTTATAGAAGTGATCAGAAGGGTATGGTTTCCTCCAGGAAGATCCGTTCTTCCAATTGTTCCTTTGAATAACGCATCTCCTGTAAAGAGCATTCCATTTATCAGAAAAGTCAAAGAGCCGTTACAATGTCCTGGGGTAAATAAAGGAGTGATGGTAAAAAAGCCGACAGCGATTTCCATCTCATTCAGAATGTAGTCAGTTATAATAACAGGTGCAGGTTCAGGTAAGCCGAACAATTGTGCCTGTTCGGTTATATGCTGTAGTTCAGGTTTCCCGTCGGCTGAGAGATATGTCCGTACACCGGGAAAGGCCTTTTGGACAAGCGGAAGACCTTCAACATGATCAATATGAGGGTGTGTTATGAGAATTCCTTCGGGGATGATGTTATCTTTTTGAAGGAATTCTATTAGAGGCGCTGCTTCCGATCCGGGATCAATGATAAGCGCATGAGATGATTCTGTAATGCAGTATGTATTAACTGAAAAAGCGCCGTTTGGATGAACTATGATATTCATTTCTGCTCTCTTGATTGGTTTAGCGTTATTTGACGTTAAAATAATAACCGTCCCGTTGGACTATTTCGTAAAAACAATAAATTTAACTTAATTAAAAATCGTTATATGTAAAAAATGAAATTATATCAGCACTCAGCAAAAATATTCTTGAATAATTACCAATTCTTTGTGATAATTACTGGTCGTCAAATACATATCCATGGGTGCGCAAAATGAGCTTAGATAAGGGCTTTTTATTCCAAAAGGTGCACGGCACGCGGGTTATTCCGGTATCGTTGAAAATTACTATTATGTTTGTAGTTTTCATCCTTGTTTCCAACTTCGCATCTAATTATGTCAACCTGATGACCGGACGGTCAATTCAGTTTAAACTGATGAAAGAGCTTCTCGCAAAAGATCTTAAAGATATTTATAGCTTTTCCAATACCCAATATGAAATTTATCAGTACAACAGGGACAAAGAAGGAACTCTTAAGAATATTTCAGAAAAAGCTAATTATGACCTTAAAAATGATAAGGCACTCCTTCTTTGTGTTTCAACTGACGGTGAAATACTCACATATGCCCTCAAAGGAAAACAGAGCAGTGTCAAAATAAGCAAAGAAACCTTGCGAAGCATTAACCAGAATGTAGCAAAGGGGAAAACCGAGGATTTCTTTATAGGTGAAATCGGAGGAAGTGAGTATCTCGGAATATATAAGTATAATGATAAGTGGAATATGTATCTCTTGCGTGCCGAGGAGATGAACGAGTTCTACCGGGAATCCAGGAAGAACTTCATATTTATCAGTATTTTCATAATCGGAATGACAATTCTTTCCACCATTGCGGGTGTACTCGCGCTCAGATATCTTCTCCGCTTTATCGGTATTATTACAAATTCTATTATGTCGATGGTTAAGTCGACACAGCTTCAATTGATCAATCTGAAACATGCACCGAATGATGATATCACGTATATGGGTATTGCATTCAACTCACTTTCGAGTTCGATAGATACTCTTCTCACCATCTTCCGTAAATTCGCGAATAAGGACGTTGTGATCAAGGCGTATAGGGACAAGGAGATTCTGCTTGAGGGTAATAAGCGTGAATTGACAATCCTTTTCTCGGATATCAAAGGATTCACTTATATTACGGAAACACTCGGTACCGATATTATCAAATTGATTAACATGCATTATGATCAGTCAATCCGTGAAATTGTAAATCACGATGGTGTGATTGGGTCAATCATCGGTGATGCGTTGTTGGCGGTGTTCGGTACAATGGATGATGTTTCTGAATATAACAAGTCATACGCATCTGTTTTATCCGCATATAAACTTCATGATGTGGCCCAGTCTCTTCGTGATCAAATGTCCAGGAAACGTAATGAGCTTCTTAAAAAGAAGAAAAAACTTTCTGAGGATGAGGAACGGGTCTATCGTGCGGTTCTGCTTCAGATCGGGGTTGGTATTGACGGTGGAGAAGTTTTCTATGGTAATATCGGTTCATATGTTCGAATGACGAATACAGTGATCGGTGATAATGTGAACTCATCATCACGGCTTGAAGGATTGACCCGATTTTATAAAATACCAGTTATTTGTTCAAATTATGTAAAAGATGATATTGAGAAAAATGTACCTAAACACAATATATCATTCTTTGAAATAGATCAGGTTCAGGTAAAAGGAAAAACAGAAGGCAAGAAGATTTACTGGCCTATTAAGAATGAGGACATGACTCCGAAGCTTAAGAAGAATCTTCATCTGTTCTCTGCGGCGCTGATGGAATACTATGATGGGAACTGGCGGAAGGCGCATTCACTTTTCGTGAAATGTGATCTTCCTCCTGCCGAGGTCTTCTCTGACAGAACCCGGCAGACATGTCCCAAGAATTGGAAGGGCGTATGGGCAATGACAACCAAATAAAAGATCTTCTCGAGAAAACCAAATCCGTTTTTCTTCCGGAATCAATTCAGAATCCGGATGGGAAACCCAAGATGTACTCGCTCGATGCGGAGTTTGCGAAAACAAAGAAGAACAAGCCGTTTCTGCTATATCTCTTTGTTTCGGGGTTTGTTGTATTGATTGTTGTGATTTCAATCATTATGATCTCATACATCCAAAATAAGAATAAAACAATTACTCTTGAATTTGATGAATTCAATGATGTGAAGCTGAAAGAGCTGATCGAATCTTCTCGCAATAGTGAGAACAAGATTGAATTGATTAAAAGAGAGATGTCTGATCTTGAAACTGATTATAGGAAAAGCCTTGATCGTATTAACAAAGAATACGAACGGCTTCGTGAAGAATTGGATATGCGTGATATCCCGGCTTCTGAAAAAAGTTCGCAGTTGACTATTTTGGAAAAAAACAAGACTAGAAAAGTTAAGAATGCAGAAGATAATTATCTGTCAAAACGTTCGGCAAAAGAAAGTGAAATAAGTGATATAAAGAAAAAGATGAAAGCTGACGGGAAAAATGTATCGAAAAATTTCGAGGATATTTTTGGTGGTGAAGGAAAACTGCAGAATCTGAGGATGAGAAAGGTTGCTGCCGATTATGATAAGAAGTTAAGAGAAGAACAGGATGAAAACAGAAAAGAACAACAAGAAATCATTCTCCTCTATAATCCCATATTCAGAGAAAAATATATCCTTGAAGTAATCCAGAAACCCGTTCCGGAAGTGAAAGGTAAAGATAAGTACTTTTCAGCTATTGATGATGATCTTGCAGTCGAAAATGCCGCGACAAAAGAACAGCTTTTAAAACTTTCTGAGGATATGAGAAAAGAACTTATTATTACGGGACGTTTGAAACAGATTCCGTATAAGAATTCTGTTCAGCGGTCTGTTTTCCATGCTGATTCACTTGCGAAACAGATTTTCAACAGTTATGATTCAATACTACAACGACTAATTGAATCAATGCAGGGAAAAAATCAATCTCTCAGTTATTATAGGTATGCTTTTGAATATATGACAAAGTCCCAGCAGGAAAATGGCTATATACTTGATGCTCGTGATCCAAAGAAGATTGGTGTTTATCTGAGCAAGTATCACACTGTACAATCTGGGGATATTGCGTTTGTATTCCGAAGTGATGATGAATATATTGCGACCATTAAATTCAGAACATCCCACGGTTTGATAATTGGTGAGCTTGTGGAGTCAGTCAAGGGAAGGGATATCAGACCTTTCGACAAACTCATGTTTAAAATGGAGAGTGACCAGAAATGAAACGTATATTATATATTATAGTAATGATAGCTGTAACAAGTGTACCTGTTTTTTCCGCAGACTGGTCTTCAAAAGGAATTACTCATGATACGGAAACAGATAAAGGATCATTGATCGGTTTCAGAGATGATGGGAATCACTTCTTTTATGTTGAAGACGGGCTGAATGTTACGGATGAAGAAGCTACCGCAATACTGAAAATGAAAGACATATTTTTCAGCTGGCAGGGAGTAACCTTCAAGGATATAAAATTTTCTGTTGAGGGTTCTGTAATCAATGCGGTTGTGATTCCGGCTGAAATAAAAAATGACTCGTTGGATCTGGTTCCATATTTGCCTGCGGGGATGCTTTTTTATACTCAGAATGAGTCGATTCAATATAATTTCAGAGTTAAAAAGGATACTTATTTTCTGAAAATCGCTGGGGCTTTTATCAGTGATAAGGTTCTTTTTAATAAGATTGTTGAAGCGATACGTACACCGCAGACATTTGTGCAAAGACGAGATCCTGACTATCTTCTTTCGCAGATTGATCGCATGAATTATGAATCTGATTTACTGAAAAAATCAATTATTGCGCTGAATAACAAAGGATTTTTCTCAAATAGAGGACCAGTTGATCCAAAAGCGGTTGATATGGTTGTCAGGATTAAGATGAAGAATCCATCAGTTAAAATATCAGAAATTGAAGCAGAGCTTGTAAAAGAAAAAATTACTATTACGACAAGTGAGATTGAACTTATACTCAATGTCTACTTCAATGAGTTTTCAAAATGATAAGGCAATAATTGACATTGTTGTTAAGACAATGTCTTCAAGAAGCAAGATTGATTCAGTTGACGGTGTCATCAAGATTTATATCAATTCCCCTCCTGTTGATGGATAAGCGAATGAAGAGTACACAAGTCTCTTCAACAAATAAAATAACATATCGCCAAGGCAAGTATAATGGTTAGCGGAGGTAATCACGGATTATAAAACCATCGAAATATGCGGATTGCCGAAAAGAGAATGTATTAAAAAAATAACTGGGATATAATCATGAGATACATCGGATTCCATTTGTCAATAGCGGGCGGAGTACACCATGCATTTGATGATATGCGGGAACTCTCAATTAATTCATTCCAGATCTTTTTAAAATCCAGCAACAGATGGCATGATAAGCCATATCCAAAAGAAGTAATTGATCATTTCCGTGAAGAATGGCGTGCAAACCCGGAAGTAAAAATATTCGCTCATTCCGCTTATTTGATTAATCCGGCTACAGAAGACAGCCAGATTCGCAGCAAGTCTCTTGATGCTCTTGCAGATGAATTATCCAGAGCGGAGAAATTGGGAATACCATGGATAGTTCTTCATCCGGGCAGTCATAAGGGAAACGGACTTGATGCAGGGATACAAAAAGCAGCTGATCTTATTGATAAAGCAATGGAGAAAAGTCATTCCACTACGGGAATACTCCTTGAAACAACTTCAGGTCAAGGTAATACAATCGGAAAAACATTTGAGGATCTTTCAAGAGTGATAGAAGAATCCCGTAACCCTGCAAGACTCGGGATCTGTCTTGATACCTGTCATGTGTTTACGGCTGGGTATGATTTTACCACCCCCGGCGGATTGGAAATGATGCTTTCGGAGTTTGAAAAATCGATAGGGTTGGAGAAACTCAAACTTATACATTGTAATGATTCAAAATATGACGTTGGAACAAATAAAGATCGTCATGAGCATATTGGAAAAGGAAAGATAGGAGTTAACGGACTCCGTTTGCTATTAAATCATAAAAAAGTTGATAAGATTCCTGTAATTATGGAAACCCCGAAGGATGGGGATGATAAATTTATATCGGATCATGCGAATCTAAAGCGGCTTAATGCGCTGATTTCCTGATAAGGGTGTGGATAGTAAAATGTGGTTGGTCAGAATTTGTGTTTTATTTCTTTGCGGGCTAGGTTCATGTGCTTCTTCGGATATATTGAAGGGTGATGCATTCTTAGAGAATAATGTTCGTGTGTACATACGGATAGATTCATTGGATATTCCCGAAAAAGCGAAAGATGCCGATCTTGAAAAACTTTTTATTGAAAAAGGGTCATATAGATTCAAAGATCTTATGACTGCGCTTGGCAGTGAAACAGGGAAAACTGAATATATCGGGGGAGTGCTGAACAAAGTGTCTGCTCCGAAAATAGTGTATAGCCGTGAAAATGAATACTATGCTGAAGCGATAATTGATTTCACCGTTCCAATTGAAGTTTTTAAGATATATAAAGAAAAATATCCTTCTCCGAAATTTGACGAAAATGCTGAGTGAAAATTATCGGCTTCTTCTGACTGATGACGGGACATACACATTGTATAATAATGAAATATGTGAAGCAATGCACACAATATCTGGCGCATACGAAGAATCATTAGTCAAACATGTATGGGCATCGCGGATACTAGATAATAATGGTTCAAAAGTAAAAATACTAGATGTCGGATTCGGACTTGGCTATAATCTTCTTGCGTTACTGACCGAATATTATCTGAAAAAACCTGGATGTTCAGTGGACATAGTCTCAATGGAATATGATCATTCGTTTGAAAAGTGGATTGATCAGATCTCATTTAATGATGATCGGGCAATAATTTATGAGAAAATAAAAATTGCATATCATACCGGTGAGTATAGTGATGATAAAACATGTATCAGGATTCTGTTTGGGGACGCTCGATGTCATGTGAAGGAAATGAGAGATAACGCAGTTCAATTTGATGCGGTTTTTCAGGATGCTTTTTCACCTGCTAAAAATCCTGAGTTGTGGACATATGATTTTTTTTGTAATATTAAATCGATCATGAAATCTTCTTCTGTGTTAACCACCTATTCCGCTGCGCCTCAGGTAAGAATGGCTTTATTAAAAGCCGGATTTAAAGTGGGAAAAGCGGAATCGACAGGAATGAAAAAAGAAGGAACAGTTGCGTTTTTATCAGAAGATGACCGTGAACTCTCCGCTCTGGAAAAAAGTGTCCTTTCAGAAAATATAAAAAGCACAGTATATAGAGATGAAACACTCTCTGATAATAGGGAAATGATCTTGAATCGGCGTATAAAAGAAATGGAAGCGATCAGAGAAGATCGTCGAGCTCACCAAGAATAGATGAATCTTTCTTTTTTGTTTGATCTGCCTGATTATCCGACGGTTTATCCTCTTTGTTCTCAGGATTTGCCGATTCTGGGGGGGGAAGAGTCTTTTCAGTTATCGCGGATTGATCTTCTTTATCAGTTTCCACCGGCTGCTCAGAATCTCCATAGAGATCTCCGCCGGGCGATAATTTGTATGAGAAAGCAGATACAAATGCATTAGCGAGTTGAATGCATTCATATACTGATTTCCCGTTCAATTTACGTCCTCTTTCAAGGGCTGAATCAAACTCGATTATATCCTGAGGATTCTGGATAATCTCATGTTTGAATTCAATATCCTCTAAAAGTGTATGAAACTCATCTGCGAGGGTATCCATAACTGATATGATCACATTACGGGCATTATTTCCCGCCTGTTTTTTCAATCGATCAAGTTCGGTCAGGTGCTGGGCGTACTTGAAATACTGGTCATTTGATGTCGGTTTATCCGCTCTCGCTTTTTCACATGTATCAACGGATTCAAAGTATTGTTTGAGGCCATCAAGACACGGACGTAGTTTGTTATAAAAATCGGAGAGACGCATTCGATAATCCGATTTTCCTCGTATACTGTAGGCGGGTGTGAATTTAATTTTATATGTTGTGAGTACAAAAGAGTATTCTCTGTCAAACTCAAGGAACAGAAGATAAGTGATCATTATCTTGTCATTATCACTGATGGAAAGAAGAAGGTCATCGGTTATAAGCTCCCGTTTAAGCTCTTTCAAATCAATGAGTTTGATCAGTTCGAAACCCTTTTTTACTTCATCGGGCATGACTGATTCTGTCTTTTTTGGTATAACAGCTTCCTGTTTTTCTTCAAACTGTGGTTCAGGGGTGAATTCTTTAAAGCGTGATGTCACCTGGTTTGCGGTTCTGGAACCGGCTCTCATATGAGGCTTAATACCGAGGATCTCATCTATTCTTTTCATTTCAGTCAGTTCAATAATTTCACCCTGCATGAGGTTGAAAAGCCAATACAACCGGGGAAACAGTTTGTTGAAAAGAATGTACAATGAGTTTTTCACTTTCTTGCGTTTTGCGGCATATAGTGATGATTTACCTCTTTCCATTCGTTCCTGAAGTTCAATTGCATTGTCGAACGCAAAATAAATCAGATCTACATTGAGGTAAAGGACATACAATCGCTTGAAATACTCAAGAACCGGAGCTCGATAGTCAAATACATGATATTTAGCCGCAGGTAAAGAGTTGTATTTGCTGATCATCTGTATGCTGGTTGCGGGAGAATAGATATCGGCAGTCATCTCAATAAGTTCGTAGTATATGGGTCTGAGATTATCAAGCTTGTCGATGATTTGATGCCCAATGGCTGGTTTCTGTTTGAAAAGATCAAGGTATATCATCTGGAGTTCTATCATAGCCGGGTTGAATTCAACTTTGAAAGCTTCCAGAAATTTCCGTTTGAAATATATTCCACCGAAAGATGATACGCCGAGAAAAAAGAGGCGTATTCGTGAAAAAAGGACATGCATTCCGTTTACGGTGGAGCGATTCTGCGCAGAGGGTGCTTGCCGGGCAAAACCCAGAGTGGAGTCGGACGATTTGTATTTTCCCTGAGTATTATGGGAATCAAGGCGTTGCTGTAGCTCACGCTGTTTATTGCGATCAATCTTTATGGTACGCGGTTTTTTATCGTGTACAACCTGTCCGCCTGCTTTGACAAATTTGTTAAACAGATCCTTCCTTTGACCATTATCAAGGGCTTCTACTTTCAGGTTGTCTCGTGTTTTGTCAATCTGGCTCATATCAGTCCTGTTGATTTAATAGTGTAATCATGCGGTAAATGGTAATGTCAACAATTAATGAATACCATAGGGCATGATATTGAAGCTGTCGCTGAAAAAAGCCGAAAATGGAAACGAGAAGGTATAATGAAAAAAGCATATTACATATTATCGTTGATGATCCTGTTATTGTTGGTTTTTTCTCATACAGGAAACGGCGAAGAGACATATCGTGATGATATTAACAAAGGGAATTATAAGCAGGCATTGAAGTCGATACTTAAGGAAATAGAAGTTATAAACTCAACCAGAGTGGACGATAAAAGTATACCTACGGACTTCATTACACTGGTGTCAGAAAAACAAATCGTAAATATCAATCGTATGTTCAGGGAACGGACAGCGCAGCCGTTTTTCATTGAAGATAATGAAAAGCTCTATTCTCTTCATTCTGCGGCCGGTAAATGTCTGTATGAGACACGTGTGTATGATGACGCGATGAATCACTATTATCAGGCTCTTCGTTTCAGAAAGTTTACCGGAAGCGGAGAGGATGAGATCTTCTATGGAATCGCAAAGTGCTGCGAAAAAAACGACAAAATGAAGGGGTATCTTGACGCTCTTGAAACAGCTTCATCGATAAATCCCAGAAACTATGACTATTCCCTTGAACTTGGAAGGGCATTATATCGGACTGTAGAGAAGAAGAAATCGATATACCATCTTGAACGATATGCGGCGATAAAGGGAAAAGACCTGGCTGAGTTGGATGTTCTTATCAAACTTGCAGGGTTGAATGAAGATATCCATCGGTATCTTGAGTCTGAAAGGTACTATATTCAGTATCTGGAGAAAAAGCCGAATGACGCGTTTATTCATTATGCACTTGGGTATACGGCATTTATGAATACCGGTAATTATGAATTGGCGCAGTCTGAACTGGGGAAGTCATTGGAATTGTTTCCTGATGTTGAAATATACCGGAAATCAAAGGCATATGAATATATCGGCGATATAAAATATAAGTTACTCAGGTATAACGAAGCGATTGATGCGTATCTTGAAACTATCAAGTATCAGGATAAAGTACAGAAGGAAATTGAGGAGAATGATCGCCAGATAAAGCAGCTTGAAGAAGAAATCGTTAAAATCAAGGCTATCCTCCTGAAAGAAAGGAACTTTGTGCAATACAATGAATATCAGTTCCAGATGCAGGAAAAAGAGAAGATTATTGTTCTGCGGCGGGAGAAAAGATATGAGTATAATAAACTCAATCCAGGAAAGAGCCGGTGGAATATAGCTGAATGTTATGAAAAGTCGGAAAAATACAAGGAAGCCATTGTCTATTACCGCCAATCAATCCAGTTCAGCTATAAATCCAATGAGGCAAGAGAAAAGATCATAAAAATACAGTTGAAAATTAAGAGAGGATATTGAAACGTTGCTTCGTTGCTGTGAATTGGTTCCTGAATTTTTATTCCGTGATTCATAGCAGAAAACGTGTTTACTCCATCGTATTACTTGTAACAGATTGAAGAATATTTTAATAAATCCGGGGTTTATGTATGTCAGGTCATAATAAATGGTCAACCATCAAGCGGAAGAAAGCAGTTGTTGACGCAAAACGCGGTGCGGCATTCACAAAGGTAATTCGTGAAATCATGATTGCCACAAAATCAGGCGGTGATGATCCAAACATGAATCCACGTCTCCGTACGGCAATTCTCAAAGCGAAAGAAGTAAATATGCCGGTAGATAATATCGATCGTGCGATTGCTAAAGCCGCGGGGAAACTCGAAGGAGCCACTTACGAAGAAGGCCGCTATGAAGGATACGGTCCCGGTGGAGTTGCGGTGATGGTTGATGTGATTACCGATAACAAAAATCGTACCATGCCAGAAATCCGTACTATGTTTACAAAATGCGGCGGAAACATGGGAGAATCCGGATGTGTGGGATTCATGTTCGACAAGAAAGGTCTTGTTACCATTGAGCCCGGACAGACGGATGAGGACTCAGTTATTGAACTTCTTCTCGAGCAAGATGTCGAAGATGTCAAAACCGAAGATGGATATATTTCCGTTACGATGAAACCGGACAGCTTCAATGCGGTATATGACCTGATAAAAGGAAAGAACTTTAAAACGTCATTTGCGGAAGTTACCTTTATTCCTCAGACGACCGTTGCTCTTGACGAGAAGAAAGCTGAGCAGTGTCTCCGCCTTATTGACATGCTTGAAGAACATGATGATGTTCAGAATGTATATTCAAATGAAGACATTGCTGATGAGATAATGGAAAAGATTCAGGGTTAATTGTGCGCATTATAGGCATTGATCCGGGGTTTGGTATTCTCGGCTGGGCGGTGATTGAGGATGATCTTAAAATTATCGACTTCGGCGCAATAGAGACCCCCCGGATGATGCCGATTGATGAACGGCTGTTTATCATTCACACCGACCTTTCCTCAATAATAAAACGATATCGTCCTGATACCGCTGTAATTGAAAAACTCTTCTTTTCACGGAATACCACAACCGCTTTTGATGTCGCACGCGCGACTGGAGTTATTCTTCTGACATTTCGTGAGTTTGCTTTGCCTTATCAGGAGGTGACTCCGATGCAGGTGAAACAAGGCGTGACTGGTTACGGGAAGGCCGAGAAAAAACAGGTGCAGGAAATGGTGCAGAGACTTTTTCGTCTTAAAGAACTTCCTCAGCCTGATGATGCGGCTGATGCGCTTGCGATTGCGCTTTGTTATTCAAAATATCCAATATGCAAATGAAAGCTCAATATTATGGGCTTACAATATAACCGCACTCAAGAATTGAAACATTCGGTGAATGAAAATGTCTAAGTACTTATTTAATATATGTCTGCTAGCAATACTATTTAGTGTGTATATTCCGTGCTCTAATTCACATATTCAGATGACAACATACTGCTACGCGGAAACTGATACTGTGGATTCCTCCGGGATTTCTGAAGATGAATTTGATGATAATGAAGTCATGTACTTACTAGGTGCGATAATTGTATCTGTTGGGTATATTGGTCTAGCAGTTTTATGCAGACAGAAATTGTTCAGGATGACTAAATATAATCCTGTTTGTATTATCAACGGAATGGTAATCTCTTTCTTTATAGCGATGATTCCAATCCTGGTGTGGGAGTGGAATCATCTTCTTACCCAAGCAATTTTTATGACAGTCGGGTTATCAACGAGTTTGGTCTATAGTGATAAGCTGTTTGGCAGAGCAGTTTTATATTACTTATACTCATGTTTTTCAGCATTGATGTTATTCATTTGCTCTGTGTCGATTATCGTATTATATTTTGACTGAACATATCAAAGATATTGTTAATGCGATAAACTTGCTTAAAAAAACATCTTTAAACAAATTATAGGGAATCAGTAAAATTGATTTCTACCGATCGAACAGGAGGATCATGTTATTCAATTAACATGTACTAACAGAGACTATTAATACATATTTCTCAAACTATCGTTTGTCCTAAAGCATTTTGCGAATTACAAAGATGTGTTAAGTTGGAGGTGTACGGAAATCACCTTCACCTTCATAGAAACAGCTCGGTTTTGTTAAAATTTTAAAGATAATCTTTGGAACAGAACTAAAAGAAAGTATTATGGCGTGACTAGTACTGTACACGTAATTCAATTATTAAAAACTTAGATGTAATTGTGAAATTCTATAATTGTACAAATGTTTGATATGTTCGTCACTCGCTCAGTTTTTCTGCCTTTTTTATTGCTTGTATGACATCAGACTTTGAATAAATGTCCCGTAGACATATGGGTGATGAGAAGTTTTTCCCTTTCGGAAAGACCGCAAGAAAAGGAATTGATGATGATCCCAGACGATGAAGCAACGATTCTCCTTCGGTTCCATCTCTTGTAATGTCCGCAGTCATGACCGTTACTTCCCTTTCTTTAATTAGCCTGATTACTTCTTCATCATTTAATACCGCGTGTTCGACGATTTTACAGTTTGGACACCAGTCCGCGGTAAAGATGACCATGGTTATTGCACGACTACTGTTGACCGTCAGGGCGTTTTCACTGAAGCTTTTTGATTGCAGTAATTGCTCAACGTTTGATGGTGCATTATCTCTGAGAGCAATGAGGAGTGCTGAGACAGACAGTATAATCATTAATGAGGTCGAAATGATTCGGGAAAGTTTAGCTCTTGTGATATTTCCCCACTCTCCATACTGCCAGAAAGTGATACTGCTGAGTAGAAGCATCAGCAATGTGTTGATAATTCTATATTCGGGCAGTATTTGAATAAAATAAATCACTGATCCGATTAAAAGAAAGCCGAGCAGTTTTTCCAGAATGACCATCCAATTTCCCGGCTTTGGAAACAATGTGAGTAAAGAAGGTTTAATCGCCATCAAAATGTATGGTATGGACATTCCCGCACCGATAGAGGTGAACACCGCAAAAATGATGAAAGGTGGTTGAGTCATTGTCCATGCAAGTGTTGCGCCGAGGAACGGTCCGCTGCAAGGTGTAGCAAGCACTGCGGCAAGAAATCCTTTAATATAAGAATCAATAAATCCGTATTTATATGTTCGTGACGCATATTTTCCCGCAAGACCTGGTATGTTTATAGAGTATACTCCGAGAAATGAAAGAGACAGAACAAAGAGTATGAAGATTGTTATAATGATGAATGATGTATTCTGAAATAGCGATCCCCACCCTGACTTCGCAAAAGCTGCAAGCGATGCGAGAAGAATGAAAGATGATATAATTCCTGAAGTATACGCGATTCCGGTTTTCCTTGTTGAATCATTTGTATCTGATGAAATGAGACCGAATAATTTAATTGATAGAACAGGGAATACACAGGGCATAAAGTTAAGAATGAATCCCGCTATAAGGCCGAAAAAAAGTGCGGAGAATATATTGGATAGTGATCCGGACAATTGAATTGGCGTGAAAACAGTAGTATTAATTGACATACCGTTATTAAGATCTTTAGACGTGATAGAACCACTACCCTCATTATTTGACAGAACGGGTAGAGAGGTTTTCTTGTTATCTGAGGGAGGCTCTTTCCCGAAAGGAATCAACATGCCGTTCAATACGGGTTTATTCCCATTAACGGGTGTCCCTTTAATTAATTTCACTGTGGCGAATGATGAGAACGGTGTGCAGCGTCCGTTTTTTGAGCAGAAGAGACCGTTTGCTTCAATCCTGATATCAGTGATATTTTTTGTAATTACAGGTACTACTATTATAATATTAGTTTTATACACCCAGACAAAATCAGTACCGAATGAAGTATCTTTTTCCGGTGCTGAAATTTTGATAGAATCTGGTTGAACAGATAGCCCGCGGATATTGATGGATAGAGGCTTTCCAATGCCGGGACCCTTCGGATTCGCATAGACATACCCAGTGGAAGGAACTGTCAATGTTAAAGATATATAAGAGGTGATTCCCGTTTTGACGGAAACCACTGATTGATTCGGTATAAGAACAGGTAGTGTTTCAGCGGTTAACGCAACAGCAGTTGAGATGAAAAACAAACAAAACAATATGGTATGAAATAGTTTTTTTATCATGATATTAAGGTACTATCAATTGGTATCGTAATGCAATAATAAAACCGGGTTGCAATGGAGGAAAAATTACTTTACTATGATCTTTCACCATGTGGAAATGACCTCATTATAAGGAATGCACATGCACGGATCGGATAGTATTACAAAAAGCGTAGTTTTTAAACTGATTGTTATCAACGGGTTGATATTTCTTTTACAATATCTTCAGCCGAAGTTTTTCAATTATGATTTCATGGCGACTTATTTCGCACTTCGTCCCAGCGGAGTGATGAGCGGCTATGTATGGCAGATTTTCTCTTATATGTTCTTGCATGGCAGTTTTGATCATCTTCTTTTCAATATGTATTCTCTTTTCATTTTCGGTATTACAATTGAGGATGTGTGGGGATCCAGGAAACTACTGGGTTATTATCTTTTCTGCGGAGTCGGGGCAGGAATCTGTATTTTTGTCATAAATATGATTATGCATGGAGCCGGATATCCCGTACCAACGGTCGGAGCGTCAGGTGCCATCTTCGGTCTGCTTCTCGCTTTCGGGATGCTTTTCCCTGAAGCGGAGGTTCTTCTTTTCTTTATTATACCAATGAAAGCCCGAACCATGGTTATAATCTTCGGAGCTCTTGAGTTGTTTTTTGAATTGAGCGGCGGGATGGGTAATATCAGTCATATAGGTCATCTTGGCGGACTGATGTTCGGTATAATTTACTTCTTCCTTTTCGAAAGGGGACATTCTCTCAAACGTAAAGTACAGAAAGTCATGAAAACGATTGAAAAACCTATTACCGGGGAAGGCTCACCGGTTCGGGAAATTTTCATACGAGATGAACATCTTGAGATGAAAAAGAATATACTGAAAAAACTGGAGGAAAAGGGCGAGTCTTCGCTTAACGAAGATGAATATCAATTTGTGAAATATCTTGACATTATCACAGAATCAGGGAATATCGAGAGAAGAAAACTGGATATAACCGATGACCACATTTCCGACCGTCAATTTTTGGATTTAGTTAAAAAACACATCAAGCTCTGATCTATTGCTCCGCTCTGAAATCTTTGCGCATTAACGGTATTTGTCTACCGTAACAAAATAGATGCAAGGAGAGAGACGATGGGTAAACTGGTCTATCTGTTCGGCGTTGGCCGATCCGAGGGAAATGCTGACATGAAAAATCTCCTCGGCGGCAAGGGTGCGAACCTCGCAGAAATGGCATTATTGGGTATCCCGGTTCCTCCGGGATTTACAGTCACAACAGAAGCATGTACGGCATATTATGCTAATGGAGCAAAGCTTCCTCCTGGTCTTGATGATGAATGCATTACGGCCTTGAGTGAGGTTGAGAATGCGGTCGGGAAGAAGTTCGGTCATCCCGAGGAACCTCTTCTGGTTTCAGTCAGATCCGGAGCAAGGCAATCGATGCCGGGAATGATGGACACGGTTCTTAATGTAGGGCTTTGCGAAAGAACAATTCCAGGGCTTATCAAAAAGACCGGGAATGAGCGTTTTGTCTGGGACTCATACCGGCGGCTCATCATGATGTATGCTGATGTCGTGATGGAGAAAGCGGAGGGAATAGATCCTCCGGACGGAAAGGGAATCCGGAAACATCTCGATGAACAGCTCGATGAATTTAAAACAAAGAAAAAATATACCTCAGATACCGATCTCACTACTAATGATTTAAAACAACTTTCAGAAGAATTCAAAAAAACAGTACAGAAATATCTCGGCAAGGCGTTCCCGGAAGATCCCATGGAACAGTTGTGGGGAGGAATAGGAGCGGTTTTTAAAAGCTGGAATGGTAAGAAAGCAATATCGTACCGGCGGATTGAAAACATTCCTGATGACTGGGGAACTGCGGTAAATGTGCAGTCGATGGTATTCGGTAATATGGGAGATACATCTGCTACAGGGGTTGCGTTTACCCGTAACCCTGCTACAGGTGAAAACAAGTTCTACGGTGAATGGCTCATTAACGCGCAAGGAGAGGATGTGGTTGCCGGGATTCGAACACCGAATCCGATTAATTCTGATACAAAAAATGACCAGAACCATCATCTTTCAAGTCTTCAGGAAGCGATGCCTGATACCTATCGCTTGTTGAGCGATATCCGTGATAAACTTGAAACACACTACAAGGACATGCTGGATATCGAGTTCACCATCCAGGAAGGTGTGCTCTATATGCTGCAGTGCCGGGTAGGGAAACGAACGGGTACCGCAGCACTCAACATGGCAATGGATATGCTTGAGGAAAAGCTGATAGATGAGAAGACGGCAGTTCTTCGTGTAAAACCGGGACAGCTGGATGAGGTTCTCCATCCGATTATTGATCCTAAAGAAGAAAGCGGCGCGAAGTCGATCGTGAGAGGATTACCGGCAGGGCCCGGATCAGCAAGCGGTGCGATTGTCTTTTCCGCTGAAGAGGCGGTGAAAGAAACCAGAGCTGGGAAAGCGGTTATTCTTCTTCGCGAGGAGACAAATCCCGAGGATGTTGAGGGAATGCGTGCGGCTGTTGGTATTCTCACCGCTCGTGGAGGTATGACTTCTCATGCTGCATTGGTAGCTCGTGGTTGGGGAAAATGTTGTGTAGTAGGAGCCGGAGCGCTGCGTGTTGATGTGGAGAAAAAGAAGGCCAAGATCGAAGGAACAAGTATTGTTCTCAAAGAAGGGGACATTGTAACTCTGAACGGGAGCAGGGGAACCGTATATCTTGGATCGCTGAAGATGATTGATGCTACCGAGAACCCGCGGTTCAAGCAGTTTATGATCATGGTTGATACGTACATAAAGCAGGGAAACCTTCGTGTGCGTACCAACGCTGATACTCCGGCTGATGCGAAAATAGCACGAGCGTTCGGCGCGGAAGGTATCGGTCTTTTCCGTACTGAGCATATGTTTTATGGGGAAGGATCAGATCAGCCTCTCTTTCTGCTTCGTAAAATGATTCTGAGTAATACAGAAGATGAACGTCGTGCGGCGCTTAATGAGCTTTTCCCATATGTAAAGAAGGATATTAAGGCGACACTTGAGGCAATGGAAGGGTTTCATGTTACGATTCGCCTTCTTGATCCTCCTTTGCATGAGTTTGTTCCTCAAAATCCGGCGAAGCAGGCAGAGCTTGCGAAATCACTCAAAATCAAACCGGAGGAGATTCATAAGCGTGGAGAACTGCTTCATGAATCAAACCCGATGATGGGGCATCGGGGAGTGCGTCTCGGGGTCACCTATCCTGAAATTACCGAAATGCAGGTACGGGCGATTCTCGAGTCTACGGTTGAGTTGCGGAAAGATCATAAAATGATTGAACCGGAAATAATGGTTCCCGTGACCTGTGATGTCCGTGAGCTGGATTTTACGAAAAAAATTGTGGATAAAGTTTGCGCTGATATTTGCCGGATGATGAAAATGGATTCGATTTCGTTTAAATACGGCACAATGATTGAGATCCCCCGCGCTGCTATTCTTGCCGACAGAATGGCTAAGACTGCTGAATTTTTCTCATTCGGGACTAATGACCTGACCCAGATGACATTCGGATTCAGCCGTGATGATATCGGGGCGTTTATGAGTGAATATCTCAACAACAAGATTGTTGAAACGGATCCTTTCCAGACTATTGATATGGATGGGGTTGGATTTCTGATACGGATGGCTGTTGAAAAGGGAAGACAGACCCGTCCGGATATATCGCTTGGAATCTGCGGAGAGCATGGCGGAGATCCTGCGACAGTGGCGTTCTGTTATAAGCTTGGATTCAGCTATGTAAGCTGTTCACCGTACCGTGTACCTATAGCGCGGCTTGCGGTTGCTCATGCGGTGATCAAAGATAAAAAATAATTGTGCGATAAAACCGGAAAAGACGCCGTTTTTTGACGGCGTCTTTTTTTATAACAAAACTCTCTTGACGAAAAAAAGAAGACCTATCCATTGTATGACGATTTTTACTGCGGGGTGAAAAAGTTTTATGGACGAAGGTCCTGAACCTACCAACATTTCTTTAGGTCGGCGATTAACCGAGCAGGTTTCATGTCGACAATAATTGTCACTAATAATACAAAAACCAGCTCATTCACCGTAACAGGCGTAGAGACAATTTCAGCGAAAGACTATCTCGTCTCTCCCAAGTACTCTAATATCCGCGATTTGAAAGTATTCAACCTTTGCCGGTCTTATGGCTATCAGACTGACGGTTATTATGTGTCTCTTCTTGCCGCAGCTCGCGGGCATAAGGCATATCCCGCTGTCCGGACAATTCAGGAAACCAAATCCTTATCTGTGGTGAAGATTATCACGGAGGATCTCGAAGAGCTCATCCAAAAGAGTCTTCGGTCTATTCAGTCGGGAAAGTTCTCATTCAATATATATTTCGGAAATACCTGGACTCAGCGGTATAATGAGCTTGGGCAGAAGATCTTCCGTCAATTCACCGCACCTCTTCTCCGTGTTGATTTTATCTGGCAGAAAAGGGAATGGCGTATCCAGAATATCCAGCTGATCGCGCTTAATGATATTCCTGAAGAACATAAGGAATTTGTCCAGGAATGTGCGAAGAAGTACTTCGCGGGTAAGATGAAACACCTGAAGCGTAAGGTCTCATACAGGTATGATCTTGCTATTCTTGTAAATGAGAATGAAAAGGTTCCACCATCTAATAAAAAGGCAATTGATAAATTTGAACGGGCTGGTGAAAAGGCCGGATTCAATGTTGAGATAATAGGGAAAGAGGATTATGACCGTCTTTCAGAATTCGACGCGCTGTTCATACGTGAAACGACAAATGTAAATCATCATACCTTCCGGTTTTCCCAGCGTGCGGAGGCGGATGGACTTGTTGTTATTGATGACCCTGCGTCAATTCTGAAGTGTACGAATAAGGTGTATCTGGCGGAAGTGCTCAATCACTACAGGATATCCGCGCCTAAGACGCTTATTATCAATCATGAAAACAAGGATTCCGCTATTAAGCTTCTCGGATATCCGACAATCCTCAAGGAACCGGACAGTTCATTTTCTCAAGGTGTGGTGAAGGTTGTTAACCGTGAGGATTTCAAACGTAAGGTTGATGATCTGCTCGATAAATCTGATCTTATTATCGCTCAGGAATTTCTTCCCACAAATTATGACTGGCGTGTCGGTATCATGAATAACGAGCCGCTCTATGTGTGCAAGTATTACATGGCGAAAGCACATTGGCAGATCGTTGACTGGCATGGAGGCCGAGCGCGTGAAGGTAAATGGGATTCGGTCAAACTTGCCGATACTCCTCCTATCGTTATCAGAACCGCTCTCCGCGCGGCTAAGACAATCGGTGACGGATTGTACGGTGTCGATCTCAAGATGGTCGGAAAAAAATGCTATGTGATTGAAGTGAATGATAATCCCAGCATTGAGACCGGAGTTGAAGATGCGATTCTCAAAGATGAGCTGTATCTGAAAATCATGCGCAGTATGTTTGACAGGGTACAGAAAAAGAAAAACGGTAAGGATAAACCCTGATACGCACATTGATTCATCAATGACCAGGGGATAATCCGAATAGTGAAACCTCATTTCATTTGCGTGATGCGTTCCAATCTTGTGTAATAACCGTTAATTAGATATAATTCGCAGTTATGAGCATTATCAAGTAATCAGTATTTATACAGGTGTGATGGTATGAACACAATAACAGTAAAAACCGGAGATCGTGATGACCTTGCGGATATTACGCGAGACGTTCAGCGCTGTGTGTCTGAATCGGGTATTGACGATGGGATCTGTGTGGTGTTTACACCTCATACCACCGCAGCGGTTACGATTAATGAAAACGCTGATCCCGATGTGCAGACTGATATGATCCACGGGTTGAACGGATTGGCATTTGAAAAAATGAGATTTCTCCACGGAGAGGGGAATTCCCCCGCGCATTTAAAATCATCGCTTGTCGGATGTTCCGAAACGATAATAGTGAGCGGAGGAAAACTGGTTTTGGGGACGTGGCAGGGAATATATCTCTGCGAGTTTGACGGCCCAAGAACACGAAAAGTACATGTGCAGGTGAAGTAATACAATGATGTTCAAAGGTGTGATATTCGATCTTGACGGAACACTCGTTGATTCTCTTGAGGATCTTGCGAATTCGGTAAACGGAATGCTGTCAGCAAAAGGCTTTCCGGAACATGCGTTAAGTGACTATCGGTATTTTGTCGGTGACGGAATAATGATGCTTATAAAGCGCGCATTGCCTCTCGAATATGCGGCAGACGGGAATTTTGTAAGTGATTGTCTCCGCATTGTCAATGAGGAGTATATGATTCGGTGGAGCGATCGGACACGCCCGTATGACGGAATAGTACGATTACTGTCTGATATTAATAAAAAGAAAATCAAACTCGCGGTACTTTCAAATAAACCGCACGAGTTCACATCACTTATTGTCCCGCACTTTTTCCCAGAAATCGCATTCGATATGGTATTAGGATCAAGAGAAGGGGTTCCCCGCAAACCAGATACTACCGCAGTATGTGAAATTCTTCAGGCTATTGATGTTAAAGCTGAGCAGTGTCTTTATGTGGGAGATTCCAATATTGATATGAAAACCGGGCGCGGTGCGGGAATGTTCACTGTGGGAGTATCATGGGGATTCCGTCCTGAAAAAGAGCTTCGCGATTCAGGCGCTGATATGATTGTACACAGTGCTGAAACTATCGGAGAATTACTCCAGGTGTAGGACATTGATCTGTACTGCAGAATATCTTCCATCTCCCGAAAAAACAGAAAGAGTTTTTTGCGCAGCTCAAACTATAATGTGCTATTTATATTTTGAAATGCTCTAGCTGTTTACAGTGTTGTTCGGAACAGAAAAGTACAGATGAGTGATTTACTACATTAATATATGATAGATTTGTGTGCTCCTTCCGGTATTGAACTAAGATTACCGGAAGGAAATAATGCACGATTATTGAACTGCTAATCCCTCATAATTAATTCAGGAATCGGCTTCCTATCTGGAAGATCGCGAAAGACACAAACCACGCGAGTCCGGTTGAATAGAATACCGTGAATAAAGGCCATCGTATTGAACCGGTTTCTTTGCTTACCGCTGCTATCGTCGCCATACAGGGGAAATACAAAAGCACGAAGATCATAAACGAGAATGCGATAAGAGGGGTGAAAAGAGGCTGACCCTTCCGCGGTCCGCTGGTGACTATCTGAGATTTGAGTTTTTCCCCGATCGCACCCGTGTCAGACTCATCTTTTGCGTTGAATAAAACACCCATTGAACTGATGACTATTTCTTTCGCGGCAAATCCCGTGATAATTGAAATCCCGATTCGCCAATCAAACCCAAGAGGGGATATTACCGGTTCCACCGTATGCCCGATTTGTCCTATATATGATTTCTCCTGTTTCTCTGATTTCATTTCCTTTTCGATTTCGCTGATCTTCATGTCAAGATCAGTCTTGATCTGGTTGATTGTGTCTACATCGGAAGAAGGATCAAGCTTAGCGATTTCAGCATCACCTGCATTGATTATTGATGACATCATTCTCGCATAATCTTTTGAATATGAAATATCTTTCGGGTAATGTCCGAGAGCCCATATGATTATTGAGGCCACAAGTATTACACCACCCATCTTTTTGAGATACTGAACTGCTTTATCCCACATATGTTTTGCTGCGGATCGGAGTGTCGGAATACGATATGGGGGAAGTTCCATTACGAAAGGAATGTCATGAGAACGGAAAAAAGTTTTTTTGAGTACAATAGCGGATATGGATGCAACCGCGACACCGATCGCATATATCAGGAACAGCATTGTTCCCGGATTATTGGGGAAGAACGCAGAAATAAACAGTACATAGACTGGAAGACGCGCGCTGCAAGACATGAACGGGGAAATCAGAATGGTAACGATTCTGTCGCTTCTGCTTTCGATGGTGCGTGTCGCCATAATTGCAGGTACATTGCATCCGAAGCCCATAATGAGCGGGATAAACGACTTTCCATGAAGTCCGATGCGATGCATTATTCTGTCCATGATAAATGCCGCACGAGCCATATACCCGGTATCTTCCATCAGTGATATGAAGAAAAAGAGGATAAGGATATTCGGCAGGAAAATAATTACTCCGCCAACCCCTCCGAGAACGCCGTCAACAATCAAAGCTTTAAGTGTTCCTTCCGGCATATACGTCGACACAATGTTGGAAAGAAGACCAATCCCGGCGTCGAAAAATTCCATCGGGTACTGTCCCAGTGAAAAAGTCGCTTTGAAGACAAGCCACATAAAAAGTATAAACAACGGAAATCCGAATATTTTGCTGGTGAGAAAGGTATCGATTATCTCACTGGATTTCATATTTGTCTGCTCACCGGGAATAATGGTTTCCTTGAGCGCACCCGCGATGAATCCGTATTTCGCATCCGTGATTATTGTTTCACTGTCTTCTGCGAACAGTTTTTCTATACGGGTAATCTCTGAATCGGTTTTCTTCATGATTTCATCGGCGTTAGCGCACTCTCTGATTCTGTCCTGTGCGTCACGGTCTTTTTCAATCAGCTTGATTGCGAGGAAACGTGAAGAGATAATATCCGTCAGCGCATAATTGTCTTTGTGCTTGATAGTCTCTTGGATAGCGCCGATTGACCGTTCAATTTCATTGCCGTAGTTGATATGAATATGCCTTACGTCAGTGTCACGATCTTCATACACATCGATTACTTTGTTGAAAAGTTCGATCAATCCGGTTCCTTTTGATCCTACAGTAGGGATGATAGGAATCCCGATCATTGACCCGAGTGATTTGTGATCGAATTTATCCCCATGTTTCTGAAGTTCATCATACATGTTCAGCGCAAGGATGACTTTAATGTCCATATCAATGAGTTGGGTCGTCAGGTAGAGGTTCCGTTCAAGATTAGATCCATCCACGACATTTATGACGATGTCCGGAACTTCATTGAAAATGAATGACCGTACATACAACTCTTCTGGGGAATATGCGGCAATAGAGTATGTTCCGGGAAGATCAGTAATATTGATCGAGTAACCCTTATGTTCAAAATGGGATTGTTTCGCTTCTACCGTAACTCCGCTGTAATTACCGACTCGCTCGCTTGAGCCAGAGATACTGTTGAAGATGGTTGTTTTCCCGCAGTTCGGGTTTCCGACAAGTGCGATGTTGATAGTTTTATCAATTGGGCGGGTTCCGATTTTCTGTGAATCACTGTCGATAACTCCTTCGTACGCGCACACCTTTTGTTCTGAGTCACAGGGTGCGATTGATATCATTCGAGCTTCGTTTCTTCTCAGGGAAACGTTGTACCCCATGATTTCGTACTCAATGGGATCAAGAAGAGGAGCATGTTTGACGGACATGACTTCCTTGCCCGCGACAAACCCCATCTCAAGAATTCGTTTTCTGAAGGCGCCTCGTCCTTTGACTTTTATAATTAGGGCTGATTCACCCGGGTTGAGCTGATCCAGAGTCATACTGTTGTTCCTTTTTCCTTTTTACGACAGTCTTTGCAAATACCGTATAATACAAGCGAATGATCGGTAAGTGTAAATTCGTGTTTCTTCGCGATACGGATCTGTTCCTGTTCAATCTGATCTGATGATATCTCCACGAATCGTCCGCAAGATGTGCATATCAGATGGTCGTGATGATCCCTTTCTGAAATGATTTCATAACGTGAAACCTGCTGTGTGATTGGAAGCTCTCGGGCGATATTCGCGTCGCACAGAAGACGAACTGTTCTATATACCGTTGCTATCCCTATGTCGGGATTTTCCGCTTTTACCGTTTCATACAGCTCCTCAACAGTGAGGTGTTTTTTATCACGGAGCATGATTTCAAGGACAAGATTACGTTGGGTACTCGTTTTCATCCCGTGCTCTTTGACGTGATTATTAAGACGATCAACTGGCGGTTTCATACATAATCTCCAATAATGATAATCATTATCAATATATAGTAATATTTGTCAAGTGTTAAACCGGAAGCGAACGGGATTGAATATCGGAAAAAGGTGTGGTCTTATAAAGTAAGTCGACTAAGATATAAAGTATAGTGTAATATCCTGATTATGAGGAAACGGGTAAAACAACAATTTGAAATGATCCGGTTTTCATTATTCGGATACGGGCATAATCAGTTTTTCCGAGAGTCATTACGGTATGTTGAATAGATTTAACACTATATGCTAAATTATCAATAAGAAGGAAAGGTGAGATATGAACAGACGTACATTTCTCAAAATTGTCGGTGCGGGAGCAGCTCTTTGGACAGGGAATGTGTTCAGTCGTTTTTCTAAGGCTGGTGAGGCGATTGCCCAGACCCGGGGACCATATCAACTAGCGGCAGTCAAAAACGGATCTCCTGAGAAGATGTTTGATGCGGGAATAAAGGCGCTTGGGGGAATGAACTCATTCATAAAAAAGGGGCAGATCGTACTTGTAAAACCCAACTGCTCCCAGCCGATGGGGTCGGAATACGGGTCGAATACGAACCCGCTTGTGGTTAAACGGATCATTGAGCACGCAAAGGATGCGGGAGCATCAAAAATATATGTATTTGATCATTCACTCGGAGACACTGATTTCTGTTACGAACAGAGCGGACTCAAGGATGTGTGTAAGAAGACGGGAGCGATACTTGTTCCCGCTGATGATCAGAAATATTATCATAAGAAAAAGATACCCGGCGCAAAATCTTTGGTTGAGTCCGAATTCCATGAAGTGTTCCTCGAAGCTGATGCGGTGATCAACGTGCCTGTTCTCAAACATCATTTCGCTACGCAGGTTTCAATCGCTATAAAAAATCTTATGGGAGTGGTGTGGGACAGATACTGGTTCCATTCAAATAATCTTGATCAGTGCATTGCTGATCTGGCGCTGTTTAAAAAGCCGGTTCTCAATGTCGTGGATGCGTATTATATGCTTACAGAGAACGGACCGAGAGGAGGAGATCTCTCGTCGGTGAAGACAATGAAGACTCAGATTCTTTCGAAAGACATTGTCGCGGTTGATACCGCAGCGACCAAGGTTTTCGGAGCCAATCCGTCGGAAGTGGCATATATAAAGATCGCTGAAAAAATGAAACTGGGATCAATGGATCTTGATAAGATGATGATATCAAGGATTGTGTTATGAGCACTATACCGCGGAAAGATAAAGGGTCACGCATATATAAAACACTGCGTATGACGCGTATCATCATTGGAACAGCGGTTTGTGCTTTCATAGGCGTACGATTGATTCTGTCCGGTACTCTTTATAGCTATAGCTCCGAAAGGGATGTGATTGAAAGTGTCGGCGGAGCTCTTTCTCAGATTCAGTTGGTTCCCGCATTACTGTCGGCTTCTGCGGGGATTACCATATCGATTGTTATCGTCATTGTACTTGCGGTGATCTCCATAATGTTCGGACGTGTTTATTGCGCGGCGCTGTGCCCTCTTGGAGTGGTACAGGATATTGCTTTCAGAATAGGATTTGTGTATCGGAAACGAAAGCTTCTTTCCATGCGCGGGAAACGGATTATCTGGTATACGATATGTGTGTTATCAATCGGTTCAGGTCTTGCCGGCTTTGCGTCGATCGTAGGATGGATTGATCCATATACACTGTTCGGGAAAGGTATTGTGTACACGGTGCGCCCGGCGCTTATATCAATATATAATACATGTATCATACCCCTCATACAGACTGACTCCGTATACATTCAGAATATTCGAAATTCGACATTTTATCTTCCTTATCTAATTATCGGGGCAGGTCTCTTTACCGGATTATTTATAATTACCGCTCTGAAAGGACGTATCTGGTGCAATTATATTTGTCCCGTGGGAGCGGGACTTGGTCTCATTTCGAAAATCGCACCATTCAAGATGAAGATCAGCAATTCCTGCATATCGTGCGGGTTATGTGAGCGGAAATGCCGCGGTGGATGTATTCACATAAAGGATAAAGTAATCGATGATGACCGGTGCGTACGTTGTTTTGATTGTGTGGCGGATTGTCCGTCCGGGTCAGTGAATTTCGGTATAATGAGAAAGAGTGAATCGTCGGGGAATCAAAAAAATTCTGTGACCCGAAAGGATTTTCTCCGTAAGGGATTGCTTTCCGGAACTGCTGTCGGAGCCGGAGTTCTTCTTCCGAACGTCGTTCGAGGGGCGATGCGTCCGATATCGGGAAATTATCCATTCCCTCCCGGAGGAATGGATGAAACGCGTTTTTCGAAGCTTTGTACCTCATGCGGGTTGTGCGCCGCGAAATGCACGTCGGGAGTCATTCGTCCCGCACTTTTTGAAAAGGGATTATCCGGGTTTATGCAGCCGCTTCTCGACTTTGAAAAAGGATTTTGTGTGTATGAGTGTGCTCGGTGTTCAGAGGTATGTCCTTCCGGAGCACTCAGGAAACTGACCCATGCTGAAAAGAGAACGCTTTCAATCGGGCACGCTGTATTTGAAAAGAAAAAGTGTATTGTGGTAAAGGACAACACTTCCTGCGGAGCATGCGCGGAGGTATGTCCGACACATGCGTTGACTATGATTCCGTACGGGAAGAAGCTTATGATTCCGATTGTTGATACTTCAATATGTATCGGGTGCGGCGCGTGTGTATTTCAATGTCCATCACGTCCGGATCGGGCATTACTTGTCAACAAGCTGGAAACGCAGGTTCCGATCGAAAGGAAGATCCGGAAAGGAAGCAGTGCTCCGATGGGAAAACCCGGGAAAAAAGCCGAAGCGAAAGAGGATTTTCCATTCTGACACAGTATCGCCTGATTGTATCTATAGACGCGAAATGATCGTTTTAAGGGGATATTTACTTGACGAAGTTGCTCAGAACGAATGCATTCCTGTATGGAATCATTTTCCTCTGGAGACGAGTCATGCAGGATCGCGAGTATACATTCAAAGAGATCGAAGCCAAATGGCGTAAGAATTGGGAAGATAAGAAAGTCTTTCTGACAAAAAAGGACGATCGGAAGAAATATTATGTGCTGGAAATGTTTCCATATCCTTCCGGAAAGCTTCACATGGGGCATGTCCGTAATTACACTATCGGAGATCTAACCGCGCGCTTTATGCGCATGAAGGGATTCAATGTCTTCCACCCGATGGGATGGGACTCATTTGGTCTTCCCGCTGAGAACGCCGCTATTCAGCGCAACATTCCGCCGTTCAACTGGACACGCGACAATATCGCTCACATGAAAGGACAGTTCGCAAAGCTCGGTTGTTCATACGACTGGGAACGCGAAGTCACCACATATAAACCCGAATACTACAAGTGGAACCAGTGGATGTTCACCAAGATGTTCGAGAAGGGTCTTGCGTACAAACGCAAGGCTGCCGCGAACTGGTGTGATTCATGTAATACAGTGCTCGCCAACGAACAGGTGCATGATGACGGTGTATGCTGGCGATGCGGCAGTAAAGTTACGCAGAAAGAGCTCGATCAATGGTTTTTCAAAATAACCGATTATGCTGATCAGCTTCTTGAGGGACATGAACAACTGAAAGGGAACTGGCCCGACCGCGTCATCACGATGCAGAAGAACTGGATCGGAAAATCAACCGGACTCCTCGCGAATTTCAAACTTGACAATGGGGAGGACTTCCCGATTTTCACAACACGCCCTGATACGATCCATGGAGTGACTTTCATGGTTGTTTCTCCTGAGCACCCCGTGCTCGACGGCGTACAGAAACCTGAAGTGCGCGAATTCATAAAGAAATTCAAGGCGCTTTCACTTGTTGAGCGTATGTCAGAAGATAAAGAAAAGGAAGGGGTCGATACAGGACTCAAGGTGGTCAATCCGTTCACCGGTGATATTGTACCGCTCTGGACAGGAAACTTTGTACTTATGGAATACGGGACCGGCGCGATCATGGCCGTTCCCGCGCATGACAGCCGTGACTTCGCCTTTGCGAAGAAGTACGGAATACCGGTTAAAGTGGTGATTCAAAATGCGGAGAAGAATCTCGATGCGGCGAAAATGAATGACGCTTATATCGAGGAAGGAACACTTGTTAACTCCGGTGACTTCACCGGTATGAACAATTCAGCCGCGATTGAGAAAATAATTGAATACTCCGTGAAAAAGGGAATTGGAAAAGCGAAAGTTCAATTCCGTTTGAAGGACTGGCTCATATCACGCCAGCGCTATTGGGGTTGTCCGATACCTGTGATCTATTGTGATGACTGCGGTGCCGTTCCGGTGCCCGAAAAAGATCTTCCCGTGATTCTCCCCACAGAGGTTGATTTCCAGGGTACATCGACATCTCCTCTTGTGAAGATGGATTCTTTCCGCAAGGTGAAATGTCCCAAGTGCGGGAAAGAAGCCCGCCGTGAAACGGACACTATGGATACATTTGTAGACTCATCGTGGTACTACGCGAAATACACTTCACCCGGTTCGAAAGAAATGTTCAACAAAGACGAAGCCTTTTACTGGACTCCGGTGGATCAGTACATCGGCGGTGTTGAGCATGCGTGTATGCATCTTCTTTATGCTCGCTTTGTCAATATGGTGATGCATGATATGGGACTTGTCCCCACGAAGGAACCGTTCACGCGGCTTCTTACTCAGGGAATGGTGATCAAAGACGGCGCCAAGATGAGTAAATCAAAAGGCAATGTGGTTGATCCCGAGGCTATCTTTGAGAGGTTTGGCGCTGATACGGCACGGCTTTTCATGCTCTTCGCGGCTCCGCCTGAAAAAGACCTCGACTGGTCGGATAAGGGAGTGGAAGGATCTTTCCGTTTCATTTCGCGCGTCTGGCGTTTCCTGAATAAATACAGTGACTCGTATGTGAAAGGTTTCGATCTTTCAGGTGTGACGCTTCCTCCGGTACTTAAAAAAGTGCGCGGAGAACTTCACCGGACGGTGAAAATTGTGACGTCCGATATTGAGGATAAATCACAGTACAATACCGCTATCGCACGAATGATGGAGTTCGTAAATGTATTGTACGGAATTGATGAGAAGGAGTTTGCGACAAAGGAAGGGGCATTGGTTCTTTCCGAAGTATTCGATAAATTCCTTATAATGCTTAATCCTTTCACCCCTCATGCGACTGAAGAGATGTGGGAGATTCTCGGACATAAGGATTACCTTGTGGATCAGCCGTGGCCGTCATTTGAAGCGGCGCTTGCGGTACTGGATGAAATCGAAGTGGTGTTCCAAGTCAACGGAAAGATCAGATCGAAGGCGCTGGTCGCGTCGGACATTTCAAAAGACGCTCTTGAACAGCTTGCGCTGAATGATGATAAAATCAAAGAACAGCTGAGCGGAAAAGAGATTGTAAAGAAAATAATCGTTCCTGGAAAGATTGTAAACTTTGTAGTAAAATGATTTTGTAAAAAATTACTGATAATGAGAAGTCCCCGGATGACGGGGATTTTTCATTATCAAATGAATTACTATTTATCTGGTTTAATCCCCTCTGGAAAATGTAATGCAAGGCTTTTCAAAATGTACAATAACTATATGTAATAATTAATAAATGGAAAATATACCTCTAAATCTTGTTTCCTCGACTGAGCAAATAATCGATATGTTGAGGAACTCATTTAAATGCAAATTAACTTGATATCCGTATTGTTTGCAGATACAGTATGTTGATATTAATAAGAGTGGAGCGTGAAATGAAACAACTATCAATGTGTATTCTTATAGCGATGATATCCGTGTTTTCCTGTGGAAAAGCCGAGACTGATAAATTACTCACTCTTGAACCTGTTGAGTTCAATCCTCAGTCATTGAAGACAGAACAATATCATCTGCAGATGATTCGCGGACAGCTTCTATATATGCCCGTGTATTCGAATATCCCATACAACAGTGATGAAGCGGGTTTTGATATGAAAGCGTATGTCGCAATACATAATACGGATTTGCACCAGAACATTCGAGTAACAAAAGTGACGTATTTCAATCATGACGGGAAACCGGTTTATGATTTTTTGAAAGACGGTGATGTCAGTCTCGGACCCCTCGCGACAAAGGATTTTCATATTCCCTACGATGATAAGAGCGGAATCGGCGCCAATTTTATCATCGAATGGGTTTCTGACATTCCGGTGACCAGACCGCTTATTGAGTGTGTAACAATCAGCCTCAAACCGAATCAGAGTCTCGCGCTTCTCAGCCGGGGAGAGGTGATCCGGGAGATCAAGTAAAATGGATGTCAGAAAGTACAAGGTCGCATGATCTTATTACAGAAAACTAACATGCAATATTTAAATTAAAGTTAAGAAATCAATAACCAGTTTCTTTTGATCATTTAAGGTTAATTTTCTTATTACGGTAATAATCGCTTCTGATAGAAAGATGGATGAATTCGTGTTATTTGACAGTCACTGAATAGTTACGGACTTTAGTATATCCTTCTCTTGTCCATACTTCGTTTCCAAATCCGACATTTGTGATAAAATTATCTTTCGTTATCAGTTTTTTTTATCAGATAGTCGAAAAACTCATCAATATGTAGAGTTTTCTTAAATATTGACTCGTTCGGAACAAAGGCAATATATCTCAATTTGTTTGTGTTTACTCCTGAATCGTCCGTGTGATGTGCCCTGGTGTATACCTCAAAAGTCACATTCCCATATTTGAAACTGCCCTGATGGACTGCCCATTGACGGGGCGATTGGTCAATTGTCCATATCATGATTTCGTGACTGATGCTTGATTTTTCCGATACTGATTCTTTGACAGCCCATATCTGGAATGCCATGTTGAAAATACCTGATGCGTTGATTTCAACATCAAATGATACGGTAAGTTCTCCCCAATCATTGGATACACGTGACGTAACATCCTTCTGCGAATTCCGGATGTGATCGGGAATTTCCGCAGAAGTACATGACATACAGATAATTACGGTAAGCACTGATAACAATATATTGATTGCGGTTTTCATCGGATATCCTAGCAGAAGATTTGATCAAAGAAATAATCGTGAAAAAATCAAAAACCCTTCGATATTTAGCATTTCCGTAATAATTAGTTATATTCTTTCCCCTGATAATGCTTGCGTTCGGTATGACCGGTTATAAAAGTGGGTGAAGCCTGAGTATTTTACAAATCCGGCTGAAGAGAGAGGTAACATGAATCCATCTGAACCGAAGAAAAGTAATGGCTCTGCTGACATACAGGCTAAACCGTCGAACTTCATCAAGGATAGAATTGAAGAAGACCGGCGTACCAATAAAAATGACGGAAGGGTAGCAACAAGATTCCCTCCCGAGCCGAACGGTTATCTCCATATAGGTCATGCGAAATCAATCTGCATAAACTTCGGTCTTGCGAAAGAATACAACGGTACGTGTAATCTGCGGTTTGATGATACCAATCCGAGTAAAGAGGATGTTGAATATGTGGACTCCATTCAGGAAGATGTGAAATGGCTTGGATTTTCCTGGGATGATCGGATGTATTACGCATCGAATTATTTTGATCAGTTGTATGAATACGCTGAGAAGCTTATCATTGATGGAAAAGCATATGTATGTGAATTGAATGCCGACCAGATGCGTGAATACCGCGGTACACTTAAAGAACCCGGCAAAGCATCGCCTTATCGTGATCGGGCGCCTGAGGAAAACCTCGATTTGTTTCGCCGTATGAAAGCGGGCGAATTCCCCGACGGAGCAAAAACTCTCCGCGCCAAGATTGATATGGCATCGGGGTATATCGTGATGCGGGATCCGGTGATCTATCGGATTATGCGTGCGAACCATCATCGTACAGGTGACAAGTGGTGCATCTATCCGATGTATGATTTCACACATTGTTTGTCAGACGCGATCGAAGGGATCACTCATTCAATCTGTACTCTCGAATTTGAAAACAATCGTCCATTATACGACTGGGTGCTTGATCAGCTTCCGGTGAAGACACATCCCCAGCAGATTGAATTTGCGCGGCTTAACCTGAACTATACGGTAATGAGTAAGCGGAAGCTGTTGCAGCTTGTGAATGAGAAATATGTGAGCAGCTGGGACGATCCCCGTATGCCCACAATCTGCGGGCTTCGACGCCGTGGTTATACTTCTGAATCGATTCGTGATTTCTGCGACCGCATAGGTGTGGCGAAAGCCGACAGCATGGTGGACGTGGGAATGCTTGAACACTGTGTACGTGAGGATCTGAACAAAAGAGCGCCTCGCGCCATGGCTGTTCTCAATCCTCTCAAAGTGGTGATTACGAATTATCCTGAAGGACAGGTGGAAGAAATCACTGCGGACAATATTCCGGATAATCCGGATGCCGGATCGAGAAAGATCCCCTTCTCCCGGGAAATTTTTATTGAGCAGGATGATTTCCGTGAAGATCCGCCGAACAAGTTTTTCCGCCTTGCTCCAGGGCGGGAAGTTCGTCTCAAGTATGCGTACTTTGTGACATGTCAGGAGATAGTGAAAGACTCATCAGGAAATATTACCGAACTTCATTGCGTCTACGATCCTGCGACGAAAGGCGGAGATTCGCCTGACGGACGCAAGGTGAAAGGGACTATTCATTGGGTTTCGGTTCCTCATGCGCTTGAAGCAGAAGTGCGGCTGTATGAGCATCTTTTCGTGACGGCTGATATGGATGAGGCGGAAGGAGACTACCGGTCTCATCTGAATCCGAATTCCCTTACAGTGGTTACAGGCTTTATTGAGCCTGGACTTACGAATGCTGAACTAGGCACAAAATTTCAGTTTGAGCGCACGGGATATTTCTGTGTTGATACGAAAGATTCCAAACCGGGTAAACCGGTGTTCAACCGTACGGTGACACTCAAAGATACATGGATGAAGATTGAAAAGAAAGAAGGATAAATTGCGAGCAAAGGGGCGGGGAAATCTCCGCTCCTTTATTCGACCATCAATGACTATACGAGCAGATAGTATTTATGGAATTGAAGCTATCTCATAATATATAAGACGTTGTATTTAAAGAACATTGTACCCCGCTTTTTTATAATAGAACAACAGTGAACTATGGCAGTTTGCGAACAATTAGATAGTTGTAACTGTGAAGACATATCTTACGATTTAATAAGGGCGGATTGAAAACGATATTTTTAAAGCCGCCCTTTTGGGCAAAAACTAATGAAGTAACTGCTTTGTTGTTTTTGAATATGGACAAAAGCAGTTATTTCATTGCCTATAAAACAGAACCATTTAATAGAGAATTGTAAAATAGGTAATGGCACAGATTCAACAGGATTTTTTACCGTGTGACTGATATTACTAACAGTAGTCTAATTTTAAAATACCAGGATCATTTCGATAACAGCCCTAATTGTGATAAACGGATACCTGTGTGACGATTGTTGTGTCAGTATCGATAAAGTAACGTGAAGGATTTAAGATTCAAATTCCTCTCACAATCAAAAAACATTCAGAATCGAAGCCGCGATAACAATGTTTTCAAGCGAATCCATCATGCGGGGGTGTGCTGAACACGTGATATAAAAGTGATATGATTCATTAATAAATGAGTATGATAGATATCAGCAATAGCTATGAGCATATAAATCGAAGTACAATGGTAAGACACATAATAAAAAAGTAAGATCGTGATTCAGAAAGGGAAATCTTTGTAATGGAAAATAACCCAGATAAAGAGAATACCTGAAAATCCGTGCACGACCGCGTCTATATACGCAAGGCCATTACGGTCTTCTTCTTCAACTTCAGCTTCTGTGAGAAGGAAATACTTCTTTATACGATCAGGATAAATAAGGATAAATGCTCCGGTGAGAATAATGAAAATACCTACTGCCATCATTATCTTTCCGGATATTGAATCACGGAAAAAAGTAAGAGGAAGCCCCCCAAGTGACAAAATAAGTCCGTGTACAAAGAATAATGGATGATTTATCCACTTTTCCCATATCGTCATTACAATGCGGGGGAAAATACATTCAATAATGCTGAAAAGAATGAGCACTATTCCCAGAATCAGAACGTAGATTGAACAGATGTAAGAAAGCTTTTCCATATTGATTGTATTAATAATACGACCAGATATGAAGCGAGTAAAGAATATTTCCGGAATGTAACAAAAAAATAAGAATTGCGATATAGTATATAAATTTATATATCAATCTCGCGGATTACCGGAAAATTAGATATGTTGACGAAAAAACATGTCATGTGCAATTATACCTGCACAAAATGATAATAATGGATGGTTGCAAGTAATGGTGCTTTTATTGATAAAGAAGACATTTTATGATTTTTGGGATAATCTTTATTCAATGTTCTTATTCGGAATTATCACGGTTGTGATTGCCGCATTCTGTTTTGCGACATGTGTAACGGTAGGGACAAACGGCTTGCAGATTTATGCGGTGATTATCGGTTTGATCGTCTGCCTTGGACAGTTCCTTGCAGCGATGTTTTTCTATACTTATGACATTGCGATGAATGAAGAAGTAAAAGTCAGAAATATGTTCGGATATATCTCTGATACATGGAAAATCAATTTATTGATATCAGGCATACTCTCCGTAATATCAATTCTCTCAATTTCCGGTATCGCATTTTATCTCCGCGCGACAGGGCCGATAGCGATCGTCGGAACAGGGGTTCTCGCCGGAACGGGGATCATTGTAGGGTTGGTTCTTCTATTTTTCTATCCGTTCTATATCCGCAGTGAAGGCGATATCGTTGAGTCATTCAAGAAATCAGCATTTTTCATTTCTGATAATCCTGTGTACGTTATGGGCATTATTTTTGGAATCGCTGTTATTGTTGCCATGTCAATGTTCAGTTATATGATAATTCCCGGACTAGGAGCAATGGTTCTCTGGATTAATGTCTGCGTACGAACCCGCTTGTTCAAATATGATTATCGCAAGGCAACAAATACTCATTCAGGAGATATCCCCTGGGAAGAGGTTTTGAAAGATGATATTGAGATGTACGAAACCCGTGGATTCAGTAAAAAGGTAAAAAAAGATAAATCCGGGGATAACAGCAAAAAATAAACGTTGTTAACGGATCGAGTTGAGAATTATTTCCTTTTCAAAATAACCATCTGAGTTGTTTCCATCGATGACAATTTCTTTTGGTTTTAGTATCAGTTTCTTGCCGTTTTTACGGGTTACTGCGGCCTTAAAAAGGAATCTGGAAGAAGCAGTTTTTGTAAATCCTTTACGGGAAAAAATTTCGGATCTGGGGCCGCTTTTCATCTGAGATATGTTAACTCGCAGGATGTCATTATCATCAACGGTATACACACCGTTGAACACATATGCATTGTTTCTGTTGATATAAATAATGACAGTTGCCGAGTAATTCCGATTCAAAATGAACATATAACTGCCCGTTTCCCATTTGCCGACAGGATCGCTCAATGATAAAGAAGCGAACAATGGAGAAAGGGAGAGAAAAATGAAAAGAATAACGGCAGTTCTGAAGAATCTCATGGAAACTCCTTTGCGACATAATGGAAAGTCGGGACACGCAATCAAGCAAAATATTACATGAAAATCTTGCGTCGACCTAAAAAAGCTGGATGAAAAAACCAGTAATATCGTATTATACGTGAGAAGAGATAACGATAGGCCGAATGCACTCATTGATTCGATATTTTGTATGGCTTTGTGCCGGTACGGTTGTTCCCGCGACAATAGCGGGAGCGATTATTTACGCTCAGACCGTAAGTGATAGTCTCCCGCCTTATTCTTCCAAAATTGAATTAAGTGACAACGAAAGTACGATATACAATCCGGATGATTGGGAAACATATATTCAAAAAGACGATTCTCGGATTTATGCGGAAAGTGATAATTCTTTGTCGAGTACGGAGTTCTTTGAAATTGACGGGAATGTGTCTCTCGGCATGCAGTATGGTAAAGCGAGGTTTTTCAGGAGTAAATACAAACGGTATGCGGGAGACTCGCCTCAATCCGAGGTGATAAAAAAAGGATTCACTCCAAACAATGAAATCAGACTGCTCCTTCAGGGACATTCGGGGAAAAGACTCTCCGTTTTTGTTGATCATGATGATCAACGTGAAAGCAGCGATGAAAACCGTTATGTGATACAATATCATGGTCAGAAGGATGATGAAATTCTCAGAGAGTTGAATGCGGGCGACGTTGATATCCATGTTGATAAGTCCAAATATGTCGTGTTCGATTCCCGTGCGGAAAAAGCATACGGTATTGATTTCACATTAAAAAAAGGGGATTTCACATTCAAGGGATTCGGAAGCATCTCGAAGGGAATGAACGAGGTTGATGTTTTTAAAGGAAGATCAGCTTCAGGTTCTATTTCCATCGCCGAGTATCAGTTTGTCCGGGATTCATACTTTCAGCTGGAACCGTATCGAAGATATGATGGTATAACCAGCGCGTCCTCAATATCGTTTCCCGCCTCATATGCGTTGACAGTGTTTACTTCCGCACCGACCAATCCCAAAGCATACCGGCCATTTGCCGTACCTCTGGAGGTCAATTCCGTTACGCTGTGGTATGATGACCAGACTGGGATCAGGAAAAGCAACACGTTTGAGAATCCTCCTGACGGGGGATTCTATGTTAAGCTTGTCGAAGGTACGGATTATACCGTTAATTATAGTACTGGTGTTCTAACCATGATAAAATCGATTTCATCAAGAGGTCGGCTTTTCGCACTGTACCGTCTTTCAGGAGGAGCAGTCAGTTCCGATCCCGCGGTAAGAAATGATATTGTCTCCGGAAAGTATTTTGTGTTTATCAAGTATGGAACATCAATAGAGGAAGATATCACTCATTCAGGGGTGAGCAGCGGGGACAGAAATGGTGATGGAAGAATAAATCATGATATTTATGAAATCCGCTCACATTATTATATTGGAGAAAAGAAGCTTCAGTCGGACAATTTTTCATATTCATTGTATATGGATAACAGGTTAGCGTCTGACGGAGATAAAGCGAAGACGGGAAGCTATACAGTTGATTATCAGAACGGAGTAATTGCATATAATCTCAGAGAACCGTTCAGAAGTCTTTTCACGGATGCCGCGGCGGACAGATTATATGGTGCGGCATCATCAGATCAATACACTTTCTCAAAGTATTCCCAGCATTTTGATTATGTACGTGATTCAGCCGTATATCAGCTCAAGCATATGAATATTCTGGATGGAAGTGTTTCAATAAAAGTGAATGGTACCACTGTTCCATCCTCCCTGTATTCAGTGAACTACATCTCAGGGTTGATAGAATTTACCGACCCGAATAATCCGGTGATAGGATCAACAACCCCGGTGGAAGTACAGTATCAGTATTCCGAGCAGGGAAATATCACACGCGCGTTTATCGGTGGTTTCAGAAGTGATTACCGTGTAAATGATACATTATCATTAGGCGGATCATTTCTCTATTCCAGAGCAGGACTTGCCGAGAGCATTCCAACAAGCGGATCAGAAGCTGAAAGCCTGATGGTATATGAGGGAGATGCATCAATTTTTATTGGTTCTTCAAAATGGGGAGCAATTTCCCGCGCAATCAGCGGCGGTAACGAGAAGGACTTTCCCTTGGAAGTTAAAGGATATATGGAGTATGCGCGAAGTTATCGCAATACCAACGTTTTCGGGAAAGTGATGATAGATGATATTGAGTCTTCCGGAGACTCAACAATCCTCTCCTTGTCTGAAAAAGATTGGGTACTTTCTTCTCTTCCGGGTTCTATCGCTCAAAATAATCGGGCACGTTTGAATTACAGATACTACCGCAATCCGTCGTCACCTGAAACTCTCCATGGGGAAGGTTATGGATACCATGATGTTCCATACAGCGTTAAACCGGGGCCGTATAATATAAGGGGAGGTCATATCTCGTTTTCAGATAATGAAAGAAATAAAGATGAGTCATCGCTGGTATTTGATTTTGATTACTCAACCGGAAACATTGCAAGCGCCGTTACCCGAATTGGAAGCGGTACTGTTGATCTTTCCGGTTTGCAGTATATCGAAGTCTGGTACAGATCCTCAGGCGGTAGCGGAAATGTCGACATGAGTTTTGATATAGGAAAAGTAAATGAAGATAGTGATGGATCGGGTACACTTGGGACTGAAGATGTGAACCGAAACGGACTTCTTGATTATGACATAACGAACAATGTAAATGAGGATGTGGGGTATGCGTTCACTCCGTCGGGAGGAATAGCGACACGAGTCGGAAGCGGACCGAAGCTGTCAAGTGTTACAAACGGTGACGGGGTACTTACCTCCGAAGATCTTGATAGAAACGGAATCCTTGATACGGCGGAGAATAATATTTCATTTCCGGGTACGTATGCATACTGTGAGAACAACACGGTATATCAGCCGTTATCCGTTTCTCTCGGGGATGTAACATGGAAGAAAACTCGTATATATCTTCGCCGGAGTGACATCTCTAATATTCAAAAAGAAATTCTCGCCAACGCGGTTGCATTGCGTCTGAATATCAGGAACCAGAGTTCAACCGGCGGCAGGATATGGATAGATTCAATAAAACTTGTTAGCTCAAGCTGGAGTGATGTCCGTATAGGCGGTATCATAAAGGAGAATCCTGACCAGTTCAAAATAACGGTTGTTGATACATGGAATGATTCCGAGTACGACGCTCATTCCTTCATACGTGAAAAAAAATCATTATTTGAATCACTTTTCGGAGATAGAACAGGAGAAGAATTTGAGGATGAAAAGGAAAGTGCGCTGGCACTCGAGTATAACCTGTCAACGGGAACTCGCGCATCGGTAAGCCGGATTTTTCAGAAACCGCAGAATCTGAAATATTATAAAACCGCTAATATATGGTATAATGCGCGTGAAATGACCGCAGGGGACATCTTGCACATTTATATCGGATCATCAGATAATGATTATATGGTTTATGACATTCCGATTACTGCAACGGGATCATGGCAGGAAGCTTCTCTGAAATTAAAATCAGGATCTGCCGGAAGTATAAACTCTTCGGCAACTGGAGGGTATCCTGATTTGTCTCATGTCAGATATATCAGATGCGAAGTGGAAAGCGCGGGAAGCGGACGCATTTGGATTAATAATATTATGGGAAGCGATTCAGATAAAGTAAAGGATGATGCGTACTGGTGTGAATGGTCCGCGCGTGTAAAGCGTCCGTTGTATGTTACAGAGAGCGGGACTCCGATCTTTGACAATATATTGCTTACGTATATTCAGCGAATGCATGGAGACGAATTCTCTAGTCCCGGCCGAACTGATGTCGGTATGGCGGAATTTTCGCGCGAGGTGAAGAGTGAGTGTACCATTATTCCACGTCTTACAAGCTTGCTTTCATATGCCAGAACGGAAACGAGTACGGATGATTATGATGACAGCTTTAATACGGAACAGAGGGGGACGTCCGCACACGATAAAGCCATTGTTCAGTTTGATTATTCTTCTGATACTGATTTCATTCCCTCATGGGGGATTTATTATATTGGAACACGGGATGAGAACAAGAGGAAGGAGAATGGAACTGCCAGTCTAACCAGGATTAAAACTGCGACAAAAGCTCATTCGCCACGATTGAGAATCGATGAACGTTTTACTGATCCGTTTAAGGGCAAATGGAGATTCAACTTGATATCAGATAATTCATTTGAAAAAGAAGATATAATCAGGACTGCTTCTTCCTCAGAGAAAGATGGGGAGGAGCGGCAAAAAACAGATTTCTCAATCGCGAGTGAATATTCAATCGGTAAATTTTTCATGACGCCGGGTGGTTCTATCTTTTCTAATGAGATAGTGAAGTATTACGGACGGTCAGATGACAGAACAGATATTCTTTCAGAAATCAATGGCGGATACCATTTCCCATTTGCGGGTGGAAGCAGATTCAAGTACGATGAGCGGTCATTAAAAGGCGGTTGGAGAATAGGCCTTGCGGATACGGGGTTCTTCAATCCGGTAAATGTGATTTCATACAGCTATGCACAAAATGGATTTCAGGATTATTCGGACACCGATACACTGTTTCATCCGTCATTTGTCAGAACTCACGCATCGCAGCAGATAACATCGAATGAATTAATATTTCCGTTCATATTCAGTTCAAAGGATGATATTCTGAAAGGGATAAGCGTATCATTGAAAAGAAGCCTTTCAATAGATGAATCATATGTTCCGTATGAAGGGGAAAAAAACGGATTGTTTAAAGAAAAGTACGGGATAAAAAGAAACTTCGGTAACACTGCTCCTGAATGTTATAATATGTTTAAATACTACCCGTTCTATTTTCTGAAAGGGAGAGGCAGTTTTGCGCGTGGACGAGACTTTCTTCATAATACAATGAACTCGCAGTTAAATTATGATAATGGACAGAATTCATATACCAATACATTGAAATTATCTGAAGACTTCGGATTAACACAGAATATTGTTTATAAATCAGTAAGTCTGTCGCTCGATACCGGCTATTCATATTTATGTGAACGATCTGGCATCTCTGGTATTCCCGGTCAGAGTCTGGCTCCGCATGCGAAGGGTGAGATGACTGTTGATATGAACGGTTTGTTAAAAGGCAACACGTCTTCAGAAAACGGAAGCTCAACATTTGCAAAAACACAAATTTCACTGGGGTATGAGTATACAAGAAGAATGTTGATCACCTCCAATGTATTGGAAACACAACATTCCCCATTACTTGGAATAATTCTCGGATTGGGCTCTTCCTCAGTATCAGTAAAAATGGGAATTGATTTCAGATTTACCGAAAGCAGAGAATATATCCCGTGGGACTTTGATGAGCGGAGCCGGAAGGATGATCTGTATATTGCGGCGATGAATGAAAGCCGTATCATGGAAAAAAATAAAGGATACATGCTGTCTCTTTTATACGAGCGTGAGATAGATTCTATTTATGATCTTTTATCACAGTTTTATTCTCTCTCGCGAAAACCGGTATTCTCAATTGGATACGACCTTGTAATCAACCGGTATGATTACAAGGATACAGTCTCTCCTGATCCGTATGACCGGCATCTATTTACAATGAAGTTAGCAATGGATCTTCATCAGAATATTAAAGGAAGCATCTTCGGACATGCGGCGCTGGAAAGATGGTATAGCCGGGAGACACATGGGTTATACCGGGTGGTATCATCATATGATCTGGGAGGACAAGTGTCACTGTCGTTTTAAGGAATAAAGGGGAGCGGAATCATTCCTCGTTGTCCCATGTATCAGCCTCAAGTTTGAGTTCTTGCAGAAGTTTTTCAAGACGGGGGGAAATGGTGTCCGGCATGCTCTCCGGAAAGTATTTCTCAATAGCGGATAACGCTCTTTCGTATGCGGTAGATTCCTTTGATTCGTTGAAATAGTAAAGAACAAGACTTCTCCCGCTGTCATACAATGCATGTTGAGTAAGATATTCAACTACACTGAATAGTGCATCTCGTAAAGATTCTCTGCTCATATGTACCTCTCTTCATCATCCGTGATAATAAAATGATTTCATGCAGAAAATATGCTGAATACGAATATGTAAAGCGCAAATATTCTGGTTTTTCCGGTTTGCTTCGGATAAGGATGATGGTCAGTATACAGGAATTATGAGATTCAATGTGCTTCCAATATCTGATTCGATATAAAGGGTAGAGTCTGAGTGGACTGCACCCCTAAAACTGGAGTGACAAAAACAACAGTTTGAAGGAGAAAAGTATCATGATTAAAAGAACAAGATTCACTGAAGATTACAAGAGAAAAATAGGATTTGAACTTGCATCTGGATTAACATCGGCAGGTGAGATATCCAAGCGTGAAGGAATATCCGCTACGACGCTTTATAAATGGCGTG